>JGI24158J21664_10000307_pt1 | contig 41273 bp, 24 predicted proteins | sample Ectturendosymbi3_FD_21664 | JGI IMG/M metagenome (IMG submission 21664) | reverse complement strand
TGGACACATTCTTGTTGCATTAAATGTCACAGTAGAGATCATTGTGGTGCAAGTAATACTTTAAACCAATCTAAGGTCTCTATGCTGACAACCTTTTCATGCACAAGTCCATAGACTGAAAAGTTAACAGCAATTCAGTTTTTCTGGGTGGTTTGACATTCAGCCTTTAACATGCAGTTTTGCTTATTTAAGTGTGAGGGCTGGTTACTAACTCTGATTAAAGATTCAATATTACTTATTGCAGAATACAAACTCATTTCACAGGCATGTTGTGTCACTTTTAGTTACTAGCACATCACTCACATACTATATCCACAAAAACAATAAAGCATTTAACATCTTTTTTACATACACACAGGTGCGGTGCATCGTGTATAGTAATTACTAATTCAAAGAAAGATAACCCACATCAACACAAGCATTTGTGAACAATAATAGTTTACCAAAACGTGTCACAACAAGAGTTTAAATAACTCATTTTACTTGCTTCATACGTTTAAGCCACTTTTGGAAGGTCCCTTCCTACTGTAGGACAGTGAATGTGCAACATTTCACATTTAATAAGTTGCGTTAATCGTTTGTACGCTAACATACTGTAACACTAACAGTAAAAGTACGGTGTTGTTATCTAACATCTGTACTCAACTGTAGTAGTGTTAACTGTTAACCCAACACCACCGCAATGGCAATTACATTACTTGCACGTTAACTAGCCTACCGCAAGACTCCGAATATTTTCATACACACCTTATTTATTATTCAGATTGTCATTCTTACTCGTTAGATATCCCCGAATTAACCACTGTCGTCTGTCTCAGCAGATGCATCAGCACAACCTCACCATAGCGACTGTTTTCACAACACACTGAACAGTACCCTAACACTATCTTGGCGACAGGCGATCATACGACCGTCACATGACCCGTGATACTGACGTCAGTAGAGTTTCCAAAGAATTTAAACAGATCTGGTTTGTAAAACAGGAGGAACGAAATAAGAGCACAACATAATCTACCAACTAACGCATTGCTTCAAAAAATATCAATTGCCTTGACATGTACAAATTTGTGATAAACGACAAAACATTCAAAACACCAGATTACATTCGTTGTGAATGCAATCAGAGGACTTAGCAACGCTTGTTTAAATGTGTGCATGTGGAAGATATAAGATAGATTCCACACAAGTAACATGGAAACTGCTTTCACAAAATACTTAGATACAAGTAACCTGGAAGGAAACTTGCTGAAGCAACATTGGACACCATTTTTTAGCTTATCTGGTGCTATTTCATAGCAAAAAGAGACATAGGAAAGATATGAAATTTCATTTGACTTCACACTGACTCGAGCTTCCAAACGAATGCCTCGAAGTGACTCGACCGTTCTTGTAGCTTGACGCTGATTTGACTCGAAAATTTTTTAGATGACTCTGACTCGAAAGGCTTGTGACTCTGACTCGACAAAGATGACTCAAACACATCACTGGTGATTTACACTGTTGTTGCCGACGTCAGACCGGGAAATAAGTTGCTTATGGTGGAATGCATTTCACCAAACAACATGGAAGAGGAAAATTGAATTGGCGCGAAGGCCTTTTTTATTTCCCTAACTTGTCAATTCCAAACCACGAGTGAAACCTTTGTCAGGGAATGGTGCACAACATGTAGCCTTCTTCAGTCCGTGCCTCGTGCCTTTGGCGCAAATTCGATTTTCCTCTTCAATGCCTTGTGATAAAATCCAATAACCTTTAATTCGTGCCTTTGGCGTGGAACAAACAAGTGATGCATGCTTCAATGGCCAACATGCTTCGTTTACGGAAATACAAAACCCACTGATACGCCCGTTTGAAGAAATGCATCATTGCGTAACATGGCAATGTTTTGGAGTTTTGACATGTGTAACAACAAAAGAGGCTTATCATCAGGCCCGTAACTAGGGGTGCATGAAGGCGAGGCCCCTCCTGGAAAATGTTTTGCCTCTCCCTGAAAATATGTGTTAGACATACTTTAAAAATAATGGACGTATTTTAAAAAATTTGGGCCCCTCTCAGAAACTCTTCTCCCCCCTCTGGTGTCCCAAGCTGGTAACGGGCCTGCTTATCATGAGTCTGGCCTGTCGAAGCAGCCTGTTTCCTCAACGAACTCAGTGGCGTATGGTGGTTATTGTTACTGGGTGTGCGCTGTTTGTGACGTAACAGTGTGACGTCAAATTCACGTTTCAAATTCAACGTTTTGGCGAAGTTTTTTGACACAATACATAGCATTATACACGCACTCTCCTTATTCATTGTTGTATAACTTAATATATCATCGTATTGACTTTAAAACTATCCGCGCTCTAACTTAAAATTCAGGTGAAAAATACATTCAACGCTACGACCAAGCAACCATAACTGCAAAAATAACAGACTGCATGCTAAAACCAATGAATTAAACACACTCAGCCCCACAACAGCCCAGTTGGCAACTGCAAAAACAGTCTGCACGAATGTCTCTTTGAATACGAGCAGTCGAGCCCAGAAGGTGAGCGTCTCGAATAGGGCACACTCAAGCTTGCAACAAGGGAGTAAAATACACTCAGCCTTGGAACAGCGCTGGTTACAACTGCAGAAACAAGCTCCGGCTCTGCGCGAATGTCTTGTCGATTACGAGTTTCGAGCCCTGCAGGTGTGCGCCTGAAATGTCGCACACCCTGGTTTGTCAGATAGAAGCAACAGGTGAATATAATTCACTCAGCCCTGGAACTGCGCAGCTCGCAAGTGCAGAAATAAGTTGCGGCTCTGCGCGATTGTCTTGTTGATTGCGAGTTTCGAGCCCTGCAGGTGTGCGCCTGGAACGTCGCACACCCTGGTTTGTCAGACAGAAACGACAGGGGAGTCTAATTCACTCAGGTCACCTGAAAAATTTTCGGCGTCGCCGATATGTCAACTGTTATCTGCGGGACATCAGCCTTGTTGTCACAAATGAAGTTACCATCGCCATCATGGCCAATAACCCCCCTTACTTCAAAGCTATAAATCTTATACAGATTTCGATAGAACTGCTCAAAAGAACCTTTCGAAAAATTCAGCTACAGAGGAAATGGAGTTAATAAGTGCTTTTTAAGTCTTTTAACAACTTACTGTCATAGTCTGCTTTGCTTAGAGTTACCTGAGCAACCCCTTGACAACCGCACTTTGACTCGAACATTTTCAGTCATTACTTGACTGACGATAGATCTAGAGCAGCTATGTCCAACCCAAATGGCTTACTGAGCCAAAAATAATGTCACTATCTTAGCCAGGGCCGCACGTTGAATGACATATTAATGAGGGCCGCACATTGAATGCCCTTACTTTGATCTTAGCAAACTAAATTTAGTTAAAGCTAATGTCCTGAAAACGTTCGAATCCTGACTGCAATGGTGGCAGACTTCATAAAGTGGCACTGAGGACCACCTGCAACAAAATGTTAAATTTTCAACAACCAAAATATGGACAAGTTGTCAGTATGTAAAATACTTTTACTACAGCCAAAACCTAAACTGGGCCGCATGTGGCCCACGGGTTGGACACAGCTGATCTAGAGAGCTAACCAAACCCTCTGAGGATGCAGTCTTCTTCTAGTTTCTGTTTGAAAAAAGTCCGGGTGCTTTTAGATTTGAACTATTTGTGGGGCAGCCTTACGTCACGGGATGGCTCCCATAACATGGTCTGGCGGTGAGAAAAATGTTCAAGTGGCAATTTACCCGTTTTTTCTTTCAAAATAACCTAGGCGAAAATCTGCATCTTTACAGCCTTTGATTAGCCATCTAACGTTAGCGGTGGTCACGTTACGGTCAAAAATTTGTTTATATTAGTAATGTCTAATTAGAATAAGAAAAAATCGGTCATTTGGAAGTTTCGTTGATTTGCACTAAAATATTTCTGTGGCTTATAGATCAGTGGCTTGATTAACCTGAACATTTTTGGTGCAACTTTTTGGAATTGGGGGGCAAACACACCCTGGCGAGCCTGGCCATACCAGATCCGGTCAAGGAACCTATGCCGCACCCGGTGGTTGTAGCATAGTATGTGGGTTTTGTTCTTACAAACGCTGAAAAACCTATATTGGGATGGGACGAATACTTTTGAAATGCCTTTCTTCGACAGTGTCAACTCTTGAGAAAAAGTGTTGCAGGCAGATTGCAAATTGTATCCATTCGTGCGCGACTCTTACAATTTCGCATGAAACAAAATTTGCCTTAGCGAAACCACTGCAAAATGGCCATGTACAGGGAAATGTTGCGCGAAGTCTCACATGCACATAAATGCTCAATTCAGCGATAGTGCTGTGCCACGACGAGCTGCCAAAAGTCTTCATTGGTATTTAGGCCACATGTGTGAACAAATTTCGATTGACTGATCGTAATTTTTCGCACTGTTTTTCGGAGATGCAGAACAATTAACAGACATCGCGTCACAGAAATGTATTTGTACAGTTACAAATGTTAAGGGAAACCTAAGAAGTAATTCCAGAGGATAGAAAATAACATAAAAGCTCATTGCTTGGTAACTAATTCTGACGTATAGAAGAACAGAAGGAAAAGTACAAAGGTCTGCAAAGAAAAGAACCTACAAGACTGAAAAAGCAACACTGCATCGCAAAACACGGAAATGACAAACCGTTTTTCGTTACTGCCAACGATTCAAAATACTTGACTTTTAACACAAGAAGCACATCATTTGCAGTTTATTTGAAGTGAACAGTCCTCCGAGATGCGATAGCAATTCTAAAGCGGTTGGCAGTGACTACTTGCCATTTTCTTCAGCAACGGTATGGGTTGCATAGCAAACGTTTCGGTTAAGTTTCGTAAACCTTTGGCAAAATGAATCAACAAGGCTACATGGTGACTGCATAAGCGTTGCGAATGTACCTTTTGATGAAAGTACGACTTTTGCATGTTTCGCGACAAACAAACTGAGAAAGCAAATCATCTTCCGTGCTTGAGTAAACGACTCTTTTTTTGAAGGAATTTAAACTAGGCAGGCATAGTGGCAGTTCTTCGCGTCGAACGCGGCATAATATTATTTGTAAAAAATGAACAGGAAGTACCCAATCATTTTTAAATCTATCTTATAAAAAATTTGTTAGAGATTTGCAACGAATAAGGTGTTCCGGCAAAATTGAGACAAACTTTATTTTTGTAAACTAAGGAAATCATCAATTCAATACAAATGTCTGTGTTATATCTTTTTCATTCGCTGATTTTTACGGTACGATTCTTTGCAAAAGTCGGTCTTGATTCTGATTCGCAAGGAAGCATGCTTGTCGCGTGTGTAATTTATACCACCAAATCGTTCAGTTAAACGTGTAATGGAAGCGGTAAGACAGCAAACGTAATTGCACAAGGACTTCATCGTTGCGCTCAACGTCGTACGCTCTGCTGCTTGTTCCTTATCTACAAAGACCTCCGGTGACAAGTGCGAGGAAATGCGCGGCAAAAGCGTATTAAAACAAAATAATACCAAAATAGTTATGTACTTGACAAAACCTACAAACTGTTCTCATCAATACAGAATTCACTGCTTTGCAAAAGAGTGTTAATCCACCCTGCAGTTTAGAACGGTTTTTCAATTTCAACATTAATTTTGAATTTGCGAAATGTCACTTTAACTTTTGTTCATACCCTACATCGTAGGGTTTCAATAATCGTAGGTAAACAGCAACAATGCAAAGAGATTAAAACTAACACGCCCGTCTCCTGCCTAATTTATTCCAGCCAATTGAAAATTGTTAGGGTGATCATTTTCAGGTTCAAGTTCAAGACACACCGCAGAGTTCAGTTATAGGATATTCAATCTGACTTCGGACTTGGGGGCATGCAAAACGCAACGCTTACTTTCAAATGACGGGAGCACCGTAACAGGCCAAACGTCAAAAGAAAGAAATACAAAAACGACCAGTTAACATTGTAACATAAAAATGAGCAACTTGGATCAACTGCGACCAGCGCATAACCCTCAAAAACAAAATCTGTGAACTGCTTTTGCTCCATGTTCAAAATAACGATCTTCCGTCACGCACCCGCTTAGGAAATTCGCTTGCTCAGCTAAAATAGAACCTCCGATCCATGCTGCATTTTCGCTGCATTCAGCAACATGGACAGATAAATTCGCAGAATTCGAAAGTTTCTTGAGTTCCATCTGTAAGCGCGACTGCAGTCCTTTGAGATTGGCAGTTCCACCAGCGAGTAAGACTGAGTGGTTTCCATACTTAATGACATCAACGTCCACTCTGCAAAAGCGCACCAATCAAAACACAATCACAAAAAACGAGCAAACTGTGTCACAATGCGAGCAGTTCAAAATTTCCGCGCAATGTTTAGTGGTCGATGAGATGAATCAATGTGTAATGTTTGATAGCAAACAAAAAAATCTAAAACCGCAAACAACACACAATACATTTTCTAAATCTTCGATAGAAAACAAAGTTTAAACTACTCCACAGTTTTTACTTTTCATTTTTTCTACAATTAGCTTACACAAACGCTGCATCACAGATACCTTTCAACTGTCTCGCTGAGTAGTTTTGGAATTCCCGGACATGCGCTTCCAACCAACGACGGATCAAACAAGGGCTCCGCACAAACCGCCAGTTCTTTTCCAAGTTCAACCATCGTTCCATCGGGAAGCTGAATTTCTTGATTAGGATTTTGCTTCAGCTGATGCCGATCTGCGCGTATAGGTTATTTCAGCTGAATAGCAGCAAGCTCATATGTTCCACAACGATGCTCCCGCTATGTCTATTGAATCGTAATGATGGCTCGATCAAAACACTTCTACCAAAATGCGGATTTTGTACATCCTATGTAGATAATTGGAGGCTTATTGTGTTCTTTCACTCTTTTTTGTTGCACAAAACCGATGTATTGTATAGTAATATATTCAAATGGCCCTTTGAGTTTTCCTAGTTGTGCAGGTCTGGGTTAGATACATACTTCTAGTCACGCCCAGAGGTTAATAGAGCCCTTGGATTACTTAAAGCGCGTTACACGTGTTTGAATTTACAACGTTAACTTGGGTTTCAGTCAAAAATATGAATCCGTAAACGAAAAACAAAATCAAACTTGTTGTTACAGAAAAAAGGATAATGCCACATTTCGAATAACATATAAATATTTTTCTCCGTATTAAGTAAATCATTCCTTGGTATCTGATATGGAAAATATACTCATTTCTGCATAACAGTGGCTTTTCTCTTATATTAATTGGACGCATTCTTCGTTCGCTCAAAAGTTCACGCTTTGTTAGTTTATTTATGCAGCGCATCATATAAAGTAAGGTTAGTGGCGGTTTCAACCACATATTTATTATTCAGTGACTGTTTTAACCAGATATTAATGTAGTTGCACGAATTCGAGATTGATCTCACCTGTAGTAACAGCAGCGAAACGCTCTTTGATATCGTTGATAATTTCCATTTCTGCAACTGATGTAAAGCTGGCGCCCTTTTCCCGCTGAGCAAGACGCGCTAAGTAGTTGGTGATATGGCGACCTCCAACGGGCAACTGTATCAACAAAAAAACTTCTTTTGATATTTTGCCAAAGAACACGTGTGAAGTTAATAGGCAACTGTCCTCGTTTTTTTGTTTCTATAGAATTAATTTTTTCATGTCTTTGCTTCTCACAAAAGTTCAAAACAGGCAACCATGTTCGGATGAGATAAAACTTTCGGAAAACTTGCCAAGATTATTTATTGAGAAGCAAACATGGCTTCTATTTCGATATCTATTTTAGATAAAAAGAAGGGAAAGAGTAAAAAGAAGTAATCCATTTCTGCCAACAAAACGCATGAACCAGGGTGTCACGCAAAGGAGTAGATTGACTTTCTACCACATTTTTAATTAAAAATTTTATTTTATCTAACTACAGTTTGATTAAAACATCCCTTTTGTTTGATGAAAATCATTATTGATATCTTCTAGAGACATAAACTGAACCAATACTGAATCATAATGAAGGTCCTCAATGAAACATGCAACCAAAAACACAAATTGTATTTGTTCAGGTAAGGAATAAAATGAAGGTTTTGCTTCACAAACAGGACATGACATCACCCAATACCCCCGCCTTGCACATACCTAGAAAGAAAACCATTGAGGCGAAGTGTTCGCGGAAGACTCACAACAATGCCCTATAATGACCACTTTCAAAATTAACTGGAGCTCTCAACGAACTTTAAAACATTACGCCAAAACCAATAATACCACATGTTTATTGCAAAAATTTTAAATCAAAACTTTAGCATGCAATTATGTGGTAGGCTTGCACAAGTTAAACTTACCTGAACACCGTGCACAGCCTATCGGAACCGATGACTGGCGCAAAGAAAGTAAAGACGTTGTTTGCGAAGAAGGAATTGAAAACAGTTTGAGCCGGAATGAAACTTCCGCAAAATTCGTGGTATTTGCAATTTACAATATCATGACTTTTACACGTAGCTGCATGTTAAATTTTCATCCAACCCGCTCAGCAAGCCACAAAAGCTGCATTGTACCTGAACGTGGAACCATGTATATGCAAAAAAGCGGGATATGCAAGACCACATGCATAGAAGCTATTATCAACAAAACTTTGGGGATGCAGGAAGTTACAACTAATGTAATTTTTAACCCCTTAACCACCACCCAGACTAATTATGTTACCAGTGTGTCAATTCAGCAAATTTTACGTTTTTGGATCAGTTACTGCTTTTGGCTAACCGCTACATAAAAAAGGATTGTAGCGACAAAACCTCTGTGATTGACAACTTCTAATGATGGTATGCACCGTTACCTGAAAGGTACGCATTGAAAGATTATAAAATCATCCTGCTTCTATGCTCGTCTGTTGTGTTTTTGCTGTGTTGTTTACATGTGTTTACTTACAGTGCTAGCGTGTTGTTTAATGAAACCCGTTTGTTGGGTTGTTTACGTTGATCAATGTCCATAACGATTGGATGATCACATTTGCTTGCTTTAACCGTGTTGCATTAAATAAAAATTCTTATTGCATTTAGAATACCCGGTTGTATTCCACTTGAGCTATACCCTGCGACAAAGTTGACGAAAGTCATTCAAGCCCAGAAATTTGTGCAAACAGAACGATTGATTACTTGGAAGGACAAGGAAAATATTACTGAGGTGTTCAGTCAAGATGTTCGCCTCGTGACTTATTATAATCTTGGCGAAACAGCGCAAGTCTTCCTAACATCTCAATAGAGCAAATTGTTTTATGCGAAATCAGCTATCCTTACTTTCCACAGCTGCGCTATTTCGTCGTACTTGAGCTGGACCTTCCAAAGAAATTGCCCATTTGAAACGGAAAATGAAACTTTAAATAACAATGTGAGTTAAAGCAGAGAAAGAGAATTAAAGTTATGCCTTACCACTTGGGAACTTCCAGTTTGTATTTGGTAGCCTTCGTAAACAGGGACAACCTCAGTGGAACCGTGACCGCATTGCACCACCATCGCCACCTTGCGGTTGGTAGCTAACGATGATAATACCGCTTGGTTCCGTAACGTTACAGCCGGTGCCCTCATGGTCTCGATTAAAACCTGGTAAAAACAAACCGCATAAAAATACCAAGATAGCTTCTTACAGTGTCAAAAACGTTTCAGGTAGAAAAAAGACGTATAACTATAGAACCAATAATTTGTTTGACAAAGGTGACTTGTTACTCACCTCTAGCATTCTTTCCCTCTGCTTACTATCCACGCTGGTTGATTCGCTCACGATGACAGGATGTGACGTAATATCGTCTTCCAACTGTTCCGACACCACGTGTTCCCAAACCTCTTGCAAAGCCCGCCAGTTCGTAACTTTTCCGTCTGCATGCGTTTGGGGAGTTCATTATGTAAAATTAACTACTGCAAGTGAAAATACGAGTCGTACACATTTGCGTGCATAACATCAGTTTCCAATGCTTAGGTCGACACTGCAAAATTTATTGTTCAATCGGCAAAAGCAATCAGTATTTCGCCCTAATCATTTTACAACGATAAAGTATAGATTACCGGAATGCCCTTTAAGCAACGTATTTACCAAATGCATTCACGTTTAAATGCGTTAGTGTTGTGAGATAAGTTTTATCTCTTACCAAAGTTTTATTGCCTCATAGAATTCTGAACGCAAGTATCATGGTTTTCCATAACGTCCTTCCAAATAAACTTGAGTTGAAACGATCTACTGCGTATAAATCAATGCCTGAACAAGTATTGCAAATTTGTACAATTTTGGTGAGATGCTTACATTTCACTGACATTTTTTTCACTGTACACGAAACTCGTGTTTCTGTACTCAGAAGTAACGAAACTCACAAATCGCCAGGAGGGTCGCTGTAAATAATCACCTGAGTTCAAATCGCAAATGCAATAAAAGTGTTGGCGAAGTTACGTCAGCACTTTTCCTAGAACCAATGCAATTACCTTGCATGGGATGCTCCAACGCTAATGTCATGTGTCTGCTAATTGCGGTTTCTCCTACGAACTTTGACCCCAGGGCTTCTTGCCATGCTTCACTGGCTTCTGCTCTCCAGCGCCCAACTACCGTTCTGTTGCAAGCAGCAGGTTGAAATTCTCCAGCCCAGCCAAAGCGAACTTTGTGAGAGCCATTGTCAATAACAAGGGGTATGCCAGTTGCAAGTCTTTGTGTTGACTCAAGAGTTTCGGACTTCTTCGCAGAAGCTCGCATTTTTTCCGATTCGACACCAGAATCTCGGGCCACAGGTTGTGACGTCGGCGTAAGATTTTCGTCGTCATCATCATTGTCGTCGTCGCTTAGTTCCTCAAAAAACTCGTCATCGTTCAGAAGATCTTGCCGCAGCCTCTCTTTCCATTCTATCATATACATGAAAGCTTAAAATACGTACAAAAAAACATTATCCACTAATCCTCGTACCTCAGCCCAACGGAACAAATTTAATCGATATTACAAATCAATGCCAGTCTCCTCGTGAGAGTTCAGCAGAGAGAATGATAAATACGCTGGTTAACTTTGAAATGAATGTACCGGTACAAATTGTATGAGAAAATCACAACAAACCTTTCTAACGTTTGCAGCAACTTTGATTTACCCGGAAACTCAACACTGCTACAATTTGAAAAGCGAAGAGAAACAACCGTATATGATCAAGCATCAGAGTATCTTTCGTGTTCGTTGCACGTGTGTGAATGCACAGTTAAAATGTAGATAAAAAGTTCCTCATGCAGGCGTACGTGTAGATAGAGTTCGTGAAGGGGTCTGTTAGCCACGAAAGACGTTAACATTTATCATGGTAGAGTGCAGGAAATGTGTCTTTGATCTATTATCGTTATCAACCTTTAAAAAACACACTGAAAGAACCCAATCAGATAAAGTTGCTACGTTGCCGGCCTTTACAGACGGTCATTCTTTCCTGAACGGAGGCACGCACAGCCCTGCGCTTTCCGCAGCCAAACAACCGTGGCCTACAAACCTGTGTGTTTTGCTTCGCTGATGTTACGTTCAATTTCCGCCGACTTAGTGTGGTTTTGCTCACCAGCATTCACGCCATCCGACCGCAAATCGTCACGCGCTGCTGACACGCGTTCAAAGTTTTTCTGTTCCCCTGCAGGTGCAGAACTGGAGGTTTCTCGGCGGATGGTCTTTTTACTTGGTGCTTCTTCAAGAGTTTCCACCGGCCGGCGATCGGAGGAATCTCGCGACTGGTCCCGGCTGAGGGTTCTCGACTTATCAAGCTCTTCAAACACCATTTCGGTCAAGCCCTTGCCGTCATCGTAGGGAACTCTGAAAAGTTCTGAAACGTCGCTGACTTGCCTTGGCCGCCCGAAGTCTTCTCTGCTACATTGTACAGGCTGTGCGAAAACGTCATCGTCCTTCGCGAAGGTAGGATTGACGTAGCCGTTCTTGTCAGGTGCACTTTTCCCTGAGAAAAATGAAGCATTTTAATACTCGGTTAGGCTTTTGTTTCTTGAACAGTAAAACGCCAAACAAAAGGATGAAGTGGCTCGAAATAAAGGTGCTTGGCGGTCATGGTAGACGCACCGCCCGCACATTCAGACACTAGATTTTTCTGAACGGAATGCCAAGCGCTTGCTCTTACATCGGCTAGATGTTTGATAAAGCCATGGGGTTATTCGTCATGTAATTCTTGCCAGAAAGTATTAACATTTGTGCAACAAAATAGCGGTCTAAAATTGTTCAAGCCTGCAGAGTTACATTTCGTTTGTTTCACATAAACTAGAACAATAAACGTTTCGTTATTAGGTTTATGCATTAACAAACAGCGCATCTTTCCATCCGATCCTTAGTTGCTACAATTCTACGTGTGATCGCACGTCCAGACCCAAATTCTTTTCGGTTATGCTTCAAAATAAAAATCTCTTGTATGTTGCGCTAAATAAATACCTCCAAATATTTCTTTTTTAAAGAAAATTCCATTCTCCCAAAAATATTCCAAAGCTCGAATATTGAATATCGCTAGTTCACAAAATGTTTTTTCGAAAATTTTCTGATACATTTCCTTTTTCATTTCACACTTCTTGAAAAGCTTCCAGCGTCGCATTATTTTTAGTGAATTGTAGAAATTATGTTGTCACAAAAAATGATTATTTCTCTGAAACACGAAAACATTTGATTTATTTAGAAACAAAAGAAAATTCCTATCAAAATCGCATACTGGATTACAACGTATCGTAAAAATGCTTCAAACGCTTCATTAAGGTGGAAGAAGCCAAAAATATAGCTGATTCTTTGCAACACCGCCATGCCACTTCTTTACATGCTTGTGGATCAAATACAATGCATGTGAGCTAACATCAGAGTGCAAAATTTACAGAAAAGTTTTAGAACGTTGCAGTGATAACAAACTTTCTCAACAAACAAAATTCAAATATTTGTAACTTCAATCACGTCTTTGACTGTTTCAAAATTCTTACGTTCTTGCTAGCCATTCAACTTACGGAGAAAAATTCCGGAAGCTATTGTTGGCGACCTATTGTTGCAAAATAAAATTTGCGAGAAAAAATAATTTTCCCTATCTTGGCTTCGTTTTGTTTCAAATTTGTTTCAGCATCCACCTGAAGAATAGCGACTGAACTACGATGTTGATCCCACGCTATTTCAACTTCTCGACCGAAACTTTTATATCCCACCATTGGTTGCTGCAGGTAGCAATACGAAAATTCTGATGCACGTTCGCGTCCAAGGCAACAACAAAATGCTTCATTTCACTATAACTAGTAGTTTCCGCAAAAATATCGGGAAAGCAACTGGCGAAAAATTGAACTGATAACAATAAACCGCGTGGTACAGCTCACAAAGAGGCGCGCAGGCTTGAAACGCGTGAAAACGTGCGCTCAAAACAGCGTTAGGAGCTGACAAACACAGCATATCACAATTTTAACATCAAACCGAGTTGATGCTTGGAACATCTGAGGGAACTGCCACAAGCTAACAAACATGCAGACTTGGGAAATTTGCACGTTTTGAAATTGGCCGTTTCTATAGGGAAACAGCATTTTCCACGGCATTCACGTTAAAACTAACGTCAAGCGCATGCAATGGTTTGATCGAAGGAATCATCTGGTGATTGTAGGTTTGAACAATTANCCGGGCACTGAAGCGGCTGCTNCTCAAAGNCAGTGTTTATCAACAGCATTTCTTTTTGACCTTCATGAANGAAAAAGGCTCACAATAGTACATCTAGGAACACCACCAAATTGTACGTTTGAGCAGCTTTCAATGAACGTTCCAGCACGGGCAACCGCNAAAGTCATCAGTACGTTCAANGCCGTTTCAAAAATAAACGTTCAAAAACATGAAAAGTACTTAATGTTTAGAGTTCAAAAATTGACTTTCACCCTTTTGGAAAGTGACGTCTTTTCTTTTTCCCCTGCAGATGAGTTAACTGCATTGCGCAGAGACCCAACAACACACAGAGCATTTCAGGCATCAACTCAAATATCCCACGAACATGTAGTTTTATATCTACTATATCTCTTACATTAGATAGCATCGGAAAACATCTAGGCAAATCTGTCATTTGTCCTCATCCAAGGTTTTTATTTTCAAATCTCAACGGAGTTGGTCAGATTACAATTTACCTTAGATCTTACCGTTTTTGTCAGATATGATATCGTGAATGTCGACTGCTTGGTTGGTTGTGCTTCTTGAAATTGATACGATAGGACGACTGTTCGTTTCTGCAAGAAAAGATAATGTTTTCATATGCTTTGTGACTTTTTTGCTGGTAAACATTCGACAAAATGCGGTGCCCAGAATGACGCACAAGTGGCTGATGCAGCCGTATCTTCTCGCAATGAGCGTCAGAATCAACCTAAAAATAGAGTGCAATTGAATCAACCCTATTATCAGCTTTACGTGATGATGGCAAGAAATCTGTTCTTGTCTGATCATTGACGACAATGCACGATTTGCCACACGTCCCGTCGGTATTTTAATACTTTCCTCAACTTTTGCTGTTGGCGCACAACGCAAGCCTGGATGAAAACAACTGTCCTCAGTAGTTCAGAGGTACCTGGTACAGGGCAGGGAAGCGATAAGAGCGCAGGCTTTAAGCACGGCACTGCGCAGTAGCCCAGTTTTCGTAGCTCGCGCTGCAAGATTCACGAAATACATCCTTTACACGGAAATTTATCGGCACAACTGAAAATCGTTGCGCGACAATTTCTGGCAAAACTACGATTCACATTTCACATGACCAACTTTTTCTCAAGGACCGGATGATTTCAACTGTTAGTCAAACAGAGGTACCACCTTTACTATCCTTAAACAACCCCATAATTAACAACCTTTTATGTCTGAGACGTTATGTCGAACTTCAAAGGTAAAACGAATCGGCCAGAAACGTAGCACCTTTGCTCTGTCGTCATTGCACGTAACGGTAAGATGTGTCATATGCCAAACGCTAGTTCTTGCACGCTGTAGCACGATCTGATACTCTTGACATTTAGACCTTTTCGGCTGTACAAGACTGAATGCCATTCTCCTATCAGCTGCGCCACAATCAGGTCAATGCTGATCATCACAAACTTCGTAGATATCATTGAACCCACGCCAATCATACTCAATGCGCCAAGCTGGCCGTCGATTACAAAATAATTACCCGTGCCTTGCACCAGTACAGTGTTTTATCATAATTTTACAGGTCGCAATGCTGGTACGATAAGATTATAATAACGTTACACTGCTTTCATTCGTTTGTTGGCTGATCTGCACTAATACGACTACCTTGATAGCTGAATGAGTGGCAACATAAANGTTGCATTATTTGCAGCTCCTTTTCACGCACAACACNCTTGTGCCCTGAGCTGTAACCAACCACCACGAGGCCAGAGCGACACTTTTGGTGTCAAGACAACAACAGATGGGCAACAAATATCCCCAAATGATAAGCTTTCAACAATCACGCAGAAGTATAGCCCAAATTAAGCACATTTTTCAATTTTTACGTTCTATCACAGATCATAGTAAACCATCAAATCTTCCTGATTTTTTGCGTAAACAATTCAGACCATAAATCACACTTCTGTTTAGCTTCAAAAATTTATTATACCTTGCACTCGCTTCATTTTCATTATACCTTGTACTCGTTAGTCGCTTCTGTACCCCTGTCGAGTGCCATGAGCGGTCTGCGGCCCCCTCTCCTGTTGCTTACGCGGGAGCTGCTTTCGTAGTGTATGCTGCATTGGTGGCGAGTCAATGGGAGCACCGCGCGTGAAACGAAGCTGGACAGACCGCAAGTATCGTTTTTCAAGTCTTCGGTATGACCCGGCCGGGAATCGAGCACGGCTTGCCAGCCGGAAATTTCCGTACTAACCCCAGATAACTTTTGCTGCAGGTTGTCAAATCATTCGGTTTGTGAAGACTATTTTTGTTTGCAACGGTTATCTGATTCCTATTGAGCATTGTCACGTCAAGGCAAAGTTTAATTCGTTTTCGCACCATGATCAAGGTTGGATGACACAGGGTTTGTCAAAAAAATCTTGCGGTACACTGATTGTGACTAAAAATAAAAGGAAAATTTTATCCGTCAGAACAGTCGAAAACCATACAGGTATTAAGTTATGTAGATTAGAGCGAAGGACACAACAGAAGAGCAGTTAATTTCCATGGAGTCACATTGTAAAGAAGGTTAAATACTGTTATTTGTGTGCAGAATTATTTCATTCGCAATATCTGTTCTCTTCAATATGAATCAAGCAGTGCGTTTTTTTTAAATCTTATTAAGCTATCTTGAGACAAAGACAGGATTATTTTTGTATGCTAACGCCGTAAGAACTCTGGCTTCATTATCGCATGATGTCATATTTACATCGCAAACCGTGGTACGCCACGCGTGCAGTACGGCAGTATCAAGTTCCACGGGCCAGAGCAGGTGTCATAGCGCGGTGCCTTTCGCCAGTGGAGAGCAACGAAACTGTCAGCAGTGCGACTGTGCACAAGACTGCTTTTGACTGCCAAGACACGAAATTCAACACCATGTCAATTAATGATGCGTGGAGGACGACGATGGAGACTGACTACAGCTTAAAACTGCTGCGGACCCTGTGGTTGTGGTTTGCACGTTTATTTATTATATTTAGAGTTAAGCCGCAGTTGCAGAAGTTTAACAGAACTAACTGAAAACGAAGCAGAGACATGCAATAATATTTTGTACCGAACAGGATCAAGTAATGGACCGTTCTATGATTTTTGCAATACCTGAAACCAAGCCAGTCCCGTCGCCACGGGGGACTTTGTAGGGCTTAGTCCCTCCAAACAAGGTTCCAAGCCCCCCAAATTGAAATATGAAACACTGTAAAACATAGGAGTTTTTGTCAATTTTTAGAATGTCAAGACCCTCTGCACAAACGTAAAGCCCCTAAATCGAAAACTTTCTGACGACAGTTCAGAACCAAGCTCTGACACCAAATGGTTGGATACGAACACTTGCTCTCAAGAAAAAAAGCGATATATCCCCAAACTCAACAGCCATCAATCACGTGTTCTGATGAGAAAACGAAACTGTACCAAGTTACAGCAGCCTGTAAAAAGCAATGGTAGCGCATTAAAATCAAAACGATACGGCTTTAATTTAAGATATATTTTTCTTTGTTAACAAGGTACATGTTTAACTTCCTACTTATATTCACCTTTAATAGCAATCACACGGGTTTGTCAAACATTTNTTCTATATCAACTTTGTATGACATATGCACGAGCTAGTGACAAGACTGAACACCGTACAATCAAACGAGTTTCAAATACTGTAGCGGTAGCTGCTAAAAAGACTGAAGCCGCACCAAAGGCGATTAAACAAGCTTGACGAGAGAGCCGTGATATCCCACTACATTATTGCACACCGAAGAAAATTAAATTGCAACCTAAATAAATATGCCTTATAATAAATAAATATGACTCATTAAATCTACGCCAAAACCATTATAGGGTTCTTGTGCTGCAGCCAACAGCTTCTTAATTACTTTGAAAATCGCCTGCAAAGTCCTTGTTGCTCGACAAGGGTGTCACGAGATGAAAAATGGGAGCCACTGCACTTTCGTCACACATCCTTGTGCATTTAAATATGATTCGAATCAGGCGCGCAACCAGGGGGGCATTTTCCTCCCCGAAATTTTCAAAACATTGCATAGCAATTTTGACATTTGTAGAAACTTTCAAAGAATAAAGATGAAATTTTATATTCTAATCATTTTCAAGAAATCCTATTGGAATTTTTCTTTGTCTTGCTCGTTAACTATCTCCTTACAATATTTATCTCGAGGCAGGTTATCTGATCGAAAATTTCGTAACTGATTGGTATTCAACCACAAATATGCTGGAAGTGCCAACTTGGGAGATGGTTTACACTGTTCGTATTTTTAAGGCATTTTTTATCTATTTGTTCGTGTACTATTTTGTCTTAGACAGGCCTCAATTTGCCCTCATGAAATTTCATAACATTAGGGTACTGTTTAACCGTGCAAATAGCTGAAACTCAAATTCATAAGAGAAATCTTGACATAGCAGTTAGTGCCTCATCAAACCATTTGTTCTTCTACGACCTTTTGATAATTTTTGTTGGGGCAAAGCGGATCACCATTATTAACGTAATACATTTCTTAAAAAAGCGTTGTTTAGCTGCATTTTCGCTTTAAAACCTGATAGTTTTTAACTAAATTTAGGTTGAGGACTGTTTCACGTTTTAGTGTCTTTCTGGGTTGATCCTAGTACCACGGATTGGGAACAAGGTTTAGTAAAGCGTCATATGAGTGATAGTCAAGTGTTAAACGCACTTACCTACGAGACCACTTTGGCTCCAAATGACGCTTTACAAGACCCTAACTTTTGCAACCAGTGCAAGCCCTGAAAGCCCATAGCCTTAAACGTGCTTCTAAAAACTTTCATACAACTCATGGATGCCAAGAAAAAGCCGTTTTGCCCCAAACACACCTGATCCGTTATGCGCCAAAGGCACAAGACACGTGATCCGTTTTGCCCAAAATGGTAGCATTTAAAGATCCCCTCACCCTTGACATATGCTATCTTTCAAGTTTGGGATCTTCATTTGTGATATAATTTCAAGCACATACTAGAAGAATGGGGCTAGAACGAATTTTCTAAAACTAAACGAAAATTAGGCAGGTTTACCACTGTAGTAGCCTATAGATCTGTCACACTAAAGCCATGACTACACTAGAGTACGGAACCAGGTGCTTGTATGTGAATACAAATTTTTACTCTGTCCTGATCGTTCGGTCTGCATCTTAACTAAACTGAAAAGTTCTCATTTTCGTAAATATTGCAAAGAGAACTTTTATCTGTGTGTCAGGCTTATGCAGAATCACATGGAAATATTTTCAACTATAGCAAAACTGTTTGTATGACGTCTAAGGCGAAGAGTGCAAAAAGCACAGTCGTCCCATTACTGACACATGGGTGGTAAAAATCTATAATATGTTAACCAATACAAATATCTGGGAGCTGCACTGGCTCTCAGATGACAAAGACATTTGCTCTCAGATGAGCTCTCAGATGACAAAGACATTCAGAGACAACTTGAGCTCTCAGATGACAAAGACATTCAGAGACAACTGCGATAAAAATATTGTGCAGCAAACAAACTGCGAGTCTCTTCTCCCGATGTTCAAATGCAGTTAAAAATGTTCTTTTTCGTTCCTTTTGTACGTCCATGTATGCATCACAATTATGGTGGAATTTTAGAAAGTCATGTATCCAAAGATTGCGTGTGGCCTACAGTTTTGGATGCAGAGCTCTATACAACCTGTCCTAGAGAGCGAGTGTTAGTAGTCATGACTCATCAGGTTCAATGTAACATTCCTACATTTGAGGCTGTTTTAAGAAAAAATATGCACTAGTTTCTCGAAAGATGCAGAAGTTCTAATGACGTAATGGTTGCCTGCTTTGATGCAGTCGGATTGTTTATATTCTTCCTTATTCTTTGAACACTACAACCGCATTTTACTTTGTGGCTTAGTACTCGAACTTTGCAGTGTTTTTTCGTTTGAGGGTGTGCCTGTCACAATGCATTCGTACTTTACCTGGGCTTGACCAGTTTAGAAATTAGCGTCCCACTCTGCACTAGTGTTGTACCAAGTGAACAAATAGTGTTAAGAATGCGTCTGTAAACCTGAGACTCGGCCTCCAACGCCGTTACAAAACGTTTTGTTAAGTACCATATATATTCGCTTATTAGCCGCATCCGCAGATAAGCCGCAGCAGAAATTTTAGCCATATACGGAGAATCAAGGGCAATTCACGAATAAGCCGCAGGTCAATTGACCTTTTCACCGGTGAAGACCCTGCGCGATCAATCAACCAAAAAATAGTGATTTTTACAGGCAAATGTAATGAAAGTTAATTTTATAGTTCAAAACCTAAGAAATCTTCTTCGTCGGAAGAAGGAAGTTCGTCTATAAGACGGTAGATCGTCGCAGGTGTCATCTTCATCTTCTCCATCTGTGTCATGGGTGTTGGGTGTCGTGGCGAACGTCTGTCCAGAGAATGTCATTTTCTGTTTCGTCAAGGCCATTGCTGATAGAGCATTTCTTGAAAGATTTTAGCTCATGCGAAAACTTTGTCCCTCTGGGTATGTTGCGCGTATAAACCGCAGGCAAAATACAGGCCATATTCCAGGTAAAAAAAGTCCGACTAATACGCGTATATACGGTGTCTTAATAACCGCGTATATACGGTAAGTGTCTGTAGCCCGGTGTCAAGCGAAATTTCTGACCTCTGCAAACTTTCTGACCTATTATTTTTTGTCAGTTATTTTGGTTCTCAGAGTAAAGGAATACAGTTTGGCGATACTTTTTTTGATGTGTGTTGTGTAAATTAAACTTTTTGGTTAGATGTCAGATACCTACAACAAGATACAGTACGGGAATAAGTAAAACCAGTGAAAAATATCGTACTTCTTAGACTTCAATTATTTTTCTTTTTCTAACTGTAACATAAACCCTAACCCGACACATTTACCTTAACACCAAATTCTAAGCCCTAATCATCAGTTTTCTCAGCGTGTTGATATGTTGAATGTTGCTCTGTGCATGCGCATACGGCCTGAAGTCAGAAATTTCGCTTGACACCGGTGATTCAGCCTCCAACGCTGTTGTAAAACGTTATCTTTTGTCTGTTTTTATTGACCAGCGTTGTGCAGAATGTGTGTGTTTGTACTATGGACTTCGTGTCTGCGGGCAAAAATACACCATTATTATATATGTGACCGTCTGCGAAAAAGTTGTACCACGGTTGAATAAGCACGATGACGTCATCGAATGAAATTTCATGAAAATTGCCCCCCCCGAAATGAAGAGCTGGTTGCGCCGCTGATTCGAATCATGGTACAATAGCGAGTAACTGATGCATCGTATAAACTGACTGCCTTAATTTGTGGAATTCAGACATCCACTGTATGCACAAAAACGGAACTGGGGTGCGATTGGTTGGGTGGCAAGTGTAAACTGAAATTAATTGCGGACAAGCCGCCATCCTACGAAACTTGAATGCAACGTCTGAGTGCGTGGGCACGGTGCGAGAACTGGTGCAGTATGTTCGCATGCCAACAAACGCCACCCACAATAACATAGTAGACAATTGGCGCCTTGACGGACATTGGTTTCATACGACGCGCAGTTTGCGCATGCCTCGCACGCATACACTTCCTACATTGAGAAACTGCTCGGATGAACAGGCTTCGAAATTTTCGTCCACATTCTATAGCCTAACCTCGGGAGTGCATGAATTAACTTTAGGCTCTCAGCAGCACCGGATCAGAAGTTGAACAACGAACCTATCAGCACTAAAACATACCACCCAAAATCGGACCTGGTTGGTTTACAAAATAGCTGTAGTTTACGTACAAAAATATAACTCCGTGCTTTTACACACGAGGTACTGCGGAATAGAAACTTGGCAAAAAACGCCTTCGTTTTTAATAAAAGACTGATATATCAGGGTATTCAGTCACCTGGCCTTGTGATTTTCATCAAGAGCTAATCACGAAGGTAAATCCACGTACTGTATATGCATAGTTTCTGGAAGTGAGCAACTTTAGGAAGAGTTTATGGAAGTTAAGCACGTGAATCTCGACACTGCAATCATGCTTTCAAATGTTTTTGCTCTTCTCAAGCGCATATCAACGGATTTGCCAGGCAGCTTTCTTTGCTGATCCTATGTATTTTTAAGGCATTTGTTAGTTTTCACATGCGTTGGAGGCGTACATTTATCACTTTGCGAAGGTCAACAACAACTTTTGCCACACGTTCCTAAACTTGGTTGTAAGGAGCAGAAGTGGCTAATTGTCATCTGCAGGTTTGACTTACAAGCTGTGTCAAAGTGCAATAAGCAACAACATATCAGCACTTAACATGTTGGCATTTCAGACGCGTGCCAATTGCTAATCCTAAGCTGTTCAAGTTTCGAGCCCGACAATGCTTTGCATAATTTGCACTACTGACCAGCAGGGTGCGGCAAGCACGTTCGACATGATACTCTTCGAAACAAGAACTGGGTCAAAGCGAAACAATCTTTCTGCGCCTCCCGAAAATAGAGGCGCATGCGTCATACAGTCTTCCTGCGCCTCCGAAAAGACGGGCCGTGCGTTGCGTCAGAGTACAACGTTCGCACTAAAATTCTACTTCCCTTAGTTAGACACGACTCCACGACCTACGAACTTGAGAGCAGCGCACTGGTTTGGCGCGGCGTACAACATTGCTTCCAAACATGGCGTTTACGGCTCGCACACACGAAACTGAAACAAGTTTACGCTTCGAAATAAACAACTAAAGATCGTTAGTTACGCAAGACACATACGCAACGGTCTTATTATCCAACCGTATCGCCAATATCGATCAGATATGGCAGTTTCATAAAATGACATTAACACCTTGGTCATGTGCAAGGCAGTTGAAGTACAATAGCACTGGCTACTGTACAAGCTACCTCTGCATTCTAATTTTCATGTCACAATGAAAGAGAGCGTGTCGTGCTGAGATTGGCCAAAAAGTAAGTTGCTCGTAGACTCTAAATTTTTGATTTTCTAAAGCAATGTTGCCAACCTTGCGGTTTTCCCATGAGTTTGGGATTGTTTTTTTTTTCTGAACTAGCGTTTTTTTGAAGGCTTGCGGGTTACTTGTTTTGGGATTGTTTTGTTGCGATTTTCTGTTTTGCAGATTGCTCGTTTTTCAAATTTTATGGAAATTTTGCTGTTTCATTATACAGTAAGACGAAATTTGGGCCTGTTTTTGTGTTAATCCAAAACCAAACTTACTTTGGGCTTGCTTTTTGGATTTGCCTGCTTGCTTTCTAAAATTTACTTGCTTGTTTTTTCTTTTGTTCAATTTTCCTATGAAACGCATTTCGGGCTTGTTTTTTCGGATTTACTTGCTTGTTAAAATAACCTGGGATAACTGTAAAGCGTGTCGAGCTTTGCCTGATTGCAAAATACATGTAAATCAACACGGATCTGCTTCATTGCACAACACTCATGATACGCGCAGGAGAATTTTTTGAACTCCTCAACAACATAGAGGTATGGATGATTTAAGGTGTTAGCTTAGTGCTCCTGATTTTGCCTTCATACAGAGATACAACGCGTATTTGTGGGGTACGTGTAGTTTGTACCCTTTGACTCATGAGTTGTTTAAAGGATATTTTTCACGTTAACGCGGGGCATGTTCAGAATGTGTCTTCCTCGTTGCAGATAGTTATGAATGCAGGTACACTGCAAAGTTAAAGTCGCAACGCTACTGCACACAGCAGTGAGCTTTTTTAGCGCTTTTGTCATGTTTCCTACATGAGTTTTCATTATTGGCTTGTTTCAATTTGTAGTCCGCTGTTGGTGAAAGAGTGAATTTACTACGAAAGACCAAGTCGAAAAGGCAGCATCATACTCAAGCGAATTTTTAAAAATGAATTCGTTCATCGACCCAAACGAAACAGGAAAGCAAAAGTTATGATTTAAGAACTGCCGAAACCACTTAACCCACTGGTGAGCAAGTTTATTGTATTTGTGGATCCTTTTTGGGCTAACGGGAACTGCCGCGGGGCGTCGTTACGCTCTTAGTGCACCCTGCAAAATTACCGCGTTTCTTCCGTTTCCTCATCCTTAGAAATGAACAACTTAAAAGTGTCTCTATCCGATTTTTCAGCGAACTTACCCTTTTTGGCCCATTTTTTTCATGCTGCAATGCTAGTGAGGGTGTTTACCAAAACCTTACACTTCCTTTTTGGGCACAGAAGGGCCTTTGCTTTTACATTCGAAAGTCATTTTTTGGGTACGCAGGTCATTTTAGCAAATCTTCAAGGGCCATCGCTTTTGCTTCTATGGGCCACGTTTTGCGCACCACTGATTGGCAGGGGTTCAAGAGAATTTATTCAAGGCTTGCTTCCTTGTCTCATAAGTCGCATTTTGTCAAACAACTTGTTAATTTTATCTCAGGCCAGAACCACCGGTTAGCGTGCAACATGCGACTAAAATTTTGCTGTTCGTTCAGCTAACGCAGTTTCCTGTGCTAAACACGTTAAGCCACTTGAGTCACCCACAGCCTTCTATGGACTTGCACATTCACGCTTCCCACACACAAGTACAATTACGTCATTCATTCAACAGCAGTGCTACCTGACGTAGCGAGAGCTGAGATGGCAACTCATGCGACCGAACATGTATGTATCGAGTGGGCTAATGCTGGAAGCACCTTGACTTTATGAATTTACCAATATTTAAGATGCCTGCAAAGTCGTGCACGGGTAAGTTTGATCAACCAGCAACGAACACCAAACCATTTGAAAATTTTGTTAGGTAGTTCTGAACAGTGGCGTAGTCAGGCCAAAAATTTAAGGAGGGCCAAAATGTTTGATTTTAGGCGAATAACACCATTTTGTTTGGAAAAACGCCTCTCAAAGCACAAAATGACTATATTTTCCAAACGTTTGGGAGGGCATGGCTCCTTTCCCCCCCTGGCTACGCCTATGGTTCTGAAAACACAATTGATCGATAAGCTCGCTGCATTTTTCTACGTGCTTCTGCGAACGAAGCTCAATTGTACAACTGTACTGAAACAAATGGTCGCAAACTCATTGACAGTTTCATGCTTGTTCACCCAAATCACTCAGCCAACGGTTTTTTAAAAAATAAGCCGTAGACATCGAAATGCAAAGTTTAATCAGTCACGTCAAAGTTTGTGATATCTGAGTTAATGCGCACTTTGAAAAACCGCAAAAACAATTTGCCTTGGTTTGTTAGAAACAACCACCAGTCTTGGCAGCAAGCCGAACGATTTTTTTCGGGACTCTCCCTCTTGTGCAAACAACTAGCTTCGCTCTCAATTGTTGGTCGGCCTGTAGCTTTCTACCCACAGTTTGGTCACATCAGGATACCACAAAAATAACGGTTATTGCGGTAAAGAGAGCGAGTATATTGGCTCCAATACGTTGTAATTTAGACACAGCAGCCAGGTTGCTCAAGGCACTTGACAGTTCCTTCTGCTCTGTTGGCAAATTCGCAACACATTAGCGACTGAAATTTTATCTTTGTTGATGAACCGGAGAGGAATGCAAGCACTCAGGTAAGATGACTTGAGAACGAGGTGAGGCTAAACTCAAAGCTTAAGCGAAGCGGTACATGCCGCTTGTCATGTTTTCCGCTTTCGCAATATGTCAGTTCAGCTCTTCGTAGGATGATTTTGAAGCCAAAATGTTGTCTGATTGCCAACTTTGATTGCTTGATATCAACAAAAACCTTAGTAGCACCAATCATGCATAATGCATTTGAGAATCGAACGATTAAAATATTTCTACTGTGCTTACCACTGTGCGACTAGTCATTCATTGCAGTAGATCGAAAGGTTACACGACTGAACACATTAAAACGCAATTACCAGACACATATTTAGCCACACAAACATTCACATTGTGAGAGGCTGCAATAAATCTCAAAAACAGACTACAAAGGCGGACTACGTAAGTTTGATTGAATACTTTTATTGTCACGGCGGTTGCGAGCTTCAGCAATAAAAGTGACGCTGACGCTCACAATGATAAAAGACATCAATCAAGCGGTTGAGGTAACTTACCAGTCACTTTAGTAGCTGACATGCAACGACAGCAAGTCGACGAAAAGAAGCGTTTAATTTTTCCCATTTTGTTCGATCCGTCTTTTGAAATCTTCAAATACTATCTCTCACCTCTGGCTTGCTAAAATCGCGAACTTTTTGTCTCAAAAAAAAATAAAAGCTAAATCAAACAAACTCTATCCTTTGCCATTAATCCGGTCCGTGATCATCTGAACTATAACAAAAGAACCAAATATTTTAGGCGATCTGCACTACCATAAAATATGCATTATTTACAAATAACAATAGTTGCAGTGCTCGTGAAGGCAGCTTAGGATATGCCAATATCAGTGTTGTCACGCTAAACAGTTGCCTCGTTTTGCTGGCACCAACAACCGTCGTTCACGTTCAAATGATTTTCGTCAAGAAGACACTCTCATCTTGTAGCCCTCCAGTTACCAGTTTCCTACTCTACGCTGCAGCGTTCCCTACGCAGAGAATGACTTAAATTGAGTGTCTTCGAACTAACTGAACACCATGGTGTAGTACGAGCGGCTGAAAGAGGAAAGCACCGATTGGTTTTCGCATTGTTTCAATGCACGTTTTATTGAGTCTCCTGCAGTAACCACAGTAACAATTGTCTACGCTCTGTGCGTGCGAAAAACAAGTCGGAGGTTGAACACAACACGATTCAAGTGGGTGCGACGATCTGCAATCGGTGTGAACATTCGCACTCACCAAAAACGAACAAAAATGGTTTTGAAATGCTTCGGAAACGCTGGGGAAAAGATCTTCAAATGGAGACGTTACGGAGAGCACGAACTAACAAGCAACTCAAAGCAAAAAACAAACTTGTGAATTGCAAATATCATTTTTGACTTGCCTTGCGAAACAGCACAGAAGACAATTTCTGTGTTGCTGCAGATATTTTTGTAAAAAGCAAAATGGCTTTCCGTCAATGAATACGTAATTGTTTAAACCTGAAATTTGTTTCATCTTTAGTTTCTTTGGGCAACTCCAGAGTGGTCGTCTTTAGTACGTTGTTAAAGTATATGCTGAAATTGGACCCACTAGTCATTGGATGTTTGCCTCAGGCATCTTCGAAGTCAATAAACAATGGCAAAGTTTCTCAACTTTTTTTATTACTTTGTTAATTAAAGTGTCTGTAGTTGCCATAATCGTTGGGATAGAAACCTACCTGAAATCCGAACTTGTATAAATTTTTTTCTTGCCAAAAATTTTTTTTACGAAATAATTACATAATAATACTACTTCAACGTTTGGTCGAAACTTCCGCAGCTTTCAGTGGTGCTTCTGTGCAACTACTAATATAGTAACGGCTGCTCCCGCTGATTAACCTTTCCAGCTGGTGCGTTGCATTTTCGTTCTTGTGGGAACCGCCCTTACATTTACTTGTATTAACGCTGCAAATCACTTTTAAATATTCAGGGCAGATTTTGCTCTTTACCAACATGCCTACCGCCACTGTTATAAACGAACTCTGAAATCAGCAGTACCCGCGGAATGTCATACATGCAGAGTGTAATACCAACAACCTTTTTCCATAAGTCAGCATTCGTTCGTGTTTCTCGAATTACGCAAACGTGGGCCGCTCGTGGAACTACAACACTTCAGACCTAACTATTCTCTCCCTATCATCGGCTCAGGCTTATTTTGCCATAAAACTGGTCTTTAACATTCTCGCCCTATAATCAGCTCTCAGGATTATTTTGCCTCAACACTGCATATTGATGTACTTGAAACATTCGCCTCAGATGCGATTGTAGAAAACAAGCCAACTTGAAGGCAACTAACGCTAATGCTCTCTGGCAATGTTGCTCTGCCCCAGGCGGCGCATAAGATGAAGTTTTGGCGCAGTCTCAGAAACTTTTTCGTTTATCGTTAAGCTAGCCTGGGCTGATTCGCTTGATCGCAAGTTGAACTAGCCTGGGGTCCTCAGCGTTCGCAATGCCTCACTGAGCCTGGTCTTTCTTGACGCCTGTTCTGCACGCTTGCTTTTATCCTTGACACATTACCGCACACAAGCGCAACGGTGCAGTCAACAAGTGTTGAAGTGGGGCAGGCGCATGTCATCGTGTCATTAGTCCATTCACGGCACGAAGCTGTCAGTTGTCAGCATGCAATGTAACAGCACCAGTCAGTCAGTTTGCTGCAGAAGTCGTTTCCACGGCACTCCTGGACACTTCACGCTCCAATGGGAATGCCGGGAAAATGCGTGCAACTAATAATTTGATTAAATTGAACGTATATGTCACAAAAGGACTTTGACACAGAGCAGTTCTATTTCGCAGGTAGGGGAACAACCGAAACTTTGCAATGCCACATTATTTCGCGCGAAATACCAGAGTAAAGAACAGATGTTGAACACACTGCGGGAAGTCGAAGCTGCACCAACAGTTTGCAAATAGAGATTGCGCTGCGATCGCAGCCTTCGCGTTACAAAACTCAACGTCACGTGCAAATGTTGGACAAAAAATTTAATTGAACCACACTCTGCACTCTACAGTGTGCCCGCCGTTGTAAGTAAAAAGCAGCGTAGTTTTCAAAGAAAATGCTGGGGACCTTGATTGAAACATTGTTTTTTCCATAAAAATTTTAAAAACTAGATACGCCAATCTGATTGCGTTGATAACTCTCCCCTTTTGTTATGAAAATTTGTCTCCATATTATCATCGAGAGAGTTCTTTAAGTTATGTTCCATTAGCAAAATAGGTCGTTAACGGTAATGCGTGGTCATCGCTTTACCAGTACGAGTAATAGCATTGCACTTCTAACCGACAAGTAGGCAAAAAAACAAAAGCGTTCTCGAATGCACGGCACGTCGGCGATGCCATGAAAGTCCATCGCTCTAACGAGTGATTTCATTTCCGACCGAAAGTTACGCAACAGTCGGCCTTGTATCTTGCTATCGACTACCGATATTGACTTCATTCAGTTTACTATATTTGTTTCATAAACTTCAATAACAAAAATTGTAACCACATCAAGGCAAGCACAATTAAGAAATTTCTAGAGGAAGTGCTGGAGAAATATTGTATTGCAAGCCTGCGCTGTTTCGTTCTTAGCTCCATATCTCGATGCGAGAAGGGTGTTTTAACCATCGTGTATTAAGCCACATAAAAAATAGCATTTTTTGCTTTTGTATAAATGATACTTGCTTAACGAATGTGTTTCGACAACGTTGCGATATTTCAGAGTTTTTTGCTTAAAGTTTTTTTTTTCTGAAAATGCCCCAGAGTGTTCAACTGCAGCATCGTGAAACGCAACGCGGCGTTTTGTGCCAAACAATGACGCCACTAATTATATCGTAAAAAATTTTAAGACCTACGGCGTTCGCGCATGTACGCAGCACAACACCAATGGTGGCGGAGCACCGCAACCTTTGCAACATACTTTCAAAAGGAAAACCCATGCAATCCTGCAGGTATCACCCTTTCAGAATTTTTTTCCAAGGCATACATCGTCGTGAATCAACTGAAGCTGATGCTACAGCAGTGTTCTCCGTTACGGTCTCCGTTACCCTGCAAGTACACTTTCCCTAAAATTTGCTGGGTCTTATAAGCGACTGACCAGCACACACCTTTTCATCAGCCATGAAGTACTTGTAACTTTGCGAAAAAATGAATGATCCTCGCTCTTTATACCACAGTGCAACACATCCACAAGCAATCAAGTCAATTCGTACACAGGTGTGCTCAACAGAACGGGTAAAATCTGACTTGCTGTCAAAATAGCTAGTCGGCTGTTGAAACAGTGTTCACCCTGCAGATAGGAAGTCGATGACATCCGCATGTGGAATAGAGCAAGCCGTGTTTCCGCTAATGCGACTTACTCCGCCAGTGCCAGCAATTCAAATATAGTGCGTCTATCAATTCGCATAACATTTTCTCGCAAGTCAGCTGCAAGTCTTGCAGCAATCCTTCGTGTCACAGCAACGTGGTAGCGAGATCAAAGTATCAGACCCGCTGCAACTTTTGATCTGCCTCCAGCAAATTTCCCCGATTTTAATCCTTTACGCTGGAATGATTTTCTGTGGTGAACGCTAATCGCCCCAGCATACTGATCGTAGGCCTATGTCGGCTGCCACTCTTGCATCAAAAAAATCTCACCCATTTCTAAGGTCAGTCCGCGCGAATAACGTAAACAAAGTTAAAGCGCGCGTGGCGTCATGACAATAAAAACGATTTGTAGCGTTCCAACCTTTACCATGTGCGCGAGCCTTTGAAGCGAGCATGCGCAATGTCCGTTTGCGAAAATCAATGCGCATTTTTTGCGCGCTCGCAGATTCTTCATGCTTTTCTTACTTTCAATGTGAGGTGTGTCAGCGATAGGTCAGCAGTGATTTCACCTTCGTAACGACTAACGTTACTTTGCTAAATTCATACGAAAACAAGCGCAACAGTTAGTTGCATTGAAGGATGCATTCTAAGCTTCTACAGAATGTCTTCAGCTAAAACTTCCTGTCGAGAAGTTCTCTTTATGGCTTAATTTTTATCACTAGCCTTGCACTCCACCATAATTAAACTATAGTTTAACTGCACAAAAGTTATTCTACACGACTACACACGCACGTCAAATCATTTCCCAGCCTAAGGTCCCAATTTTGCATAAAATAGAACGCGATTGGAATTGAAAACCAAACATCAATCGAACTACCGAGGATAAACTGACAAATGTTTAAAGGAAAGGCAAGAGTTCTGGTTTTCAAAGTACCACGAAACAATCTCTCACTTTACGTTTACTCCACATGTTTCTTATCACTAAGGTATGTAGTATGAAAAGTTGCAGAAGAACTGCGAACGTGTTTGTGTAAGTCGGGATACATGAGGGGTATTCTTCGATACGCAAAGCGCAGTGGCCATTATTTAGAAATCATCTCTGACTGGGTGAATGCTGACTATTAACTTTAGACTGTTCACTCCTTCTTTTACAAAAATACCACAAAAAGCATTGCATTAGTTATGCATGAATGCCGGGGCGCAACGAAGTTAGATGGCGTCAGGGGCAAGAAGCAAGTTTGGCGCTCCATGTTCGAACCTGAGGTGTTCCAGAAGCAAACCTACTGTATTGAAGCAAATACTTATGACATTCTTGGGACTTTTCGGCACCCCCGCAGCGCTTCGGCGCCCGGGGAGTTGTGCCACCCCTGCATGAATGCATTACAGCGCAATTACACTTCAACTAGATAACTGATGCTTCCACCGATCACCAATGTTTTTTTTTCTTGCGCGAACTTTGAAAACTTATTTAGCTTAAATTTTGGATGCTGATTCCAAATCTGAACCAGACCTCGTTGAAAAAGCCCGTGTAAGAAGTATCGTGCAGACCAGTGAATCAAGACTGTGATATATTGCGAAATACCATGCATTTTCGCGATGTTTGAAGAGCGGGATGNCGGAACATCTCCCTGGAAGTTATAAAAGGGGACAAGGGAGNCAAAAGTGTTGTACTGTCAACAACATTGTAAACAAACTCAAGCTCATCAGTATCGGTTCCAGTTGAATTTATTCGCATGTTTCGATCATCTAAAATGAAGGATGTTTATATCCATAATTTTTCAGCTTATTTTTTAGCAAACCTAAAAGAGACAATCATGAGCAATACGTGCCCATGTCTGCATTAAAACAATTTTGAGATTGAAAGCAGAAGGCAAAATTTTGAGATTGAAAGCAGAACATAACAATTTAGGAAAACGTATACAAGTAGCAATACCAAATGTAGCAGAAGAAATGAACGACGAATCTTTGTCGCTTCGTTCATTACCACTGGTGCCACTGGAGTACAGCACAAACTTCCTGCCCTTCCTTTGTCCACTGTCCCTGTTGACAAAGTCACTGAATGCAACAAATGCCCGCTTACTGTTTGCGGGCATTCATGGGGACGCCATCGCTAATTCGAAATGTCTGCCTACTTACAAGCAAACAATCGAAAGCTCGAAAACATAAACAAGCTGCAAACCGGTGGCACAGCGCGCTGTCTTCAACTCAACTAAGCGCCAGTGCAAATGTTTACACTACAGTGTAACAACGCCCCGATTACAAAAACTAAATACACGCATAAAGTTAACTACAAATCAACCCCCCTCCCGATGATATAAATAGCAAACAAAATATGCAGTGGTGCCAAGACAATCAAACTACAGTTCGCCAACAACGTATCAACAAGAACTAACAACACTATAATCATTTAAGCAACACCATGGCCACAAACCTAGCGGCATCATGCCGCGCCGCGCATTTTGAGAAGAACGTGTCCTGCAGCATTGAAACACACTTCAGCTAATGGGTCTCAGCTTTCTTAGCTTCAGCCACTAAACCAGTTAGATTCAGCTGCTGACGTATTCAGGACATTATTCGCTGGAAAAACATGAAGCGTGTTTCGAAAAGAAACAATGACTGGTCGAGTACCATACAGTGATCTTACGAAGTTATCTCTGCAGAACAATAAGCGGACAGTTCAACAAACTTTTGGGATGATTGAACAGAAAACTACGAAAATGAGCGCTGTTGGTTGTGACATGAAATTCTTTGGGTCGTGCGCTTCAGAATAACAATCCCAATGTTGCAGAACTACCTGCGTACAACACGTTGCAGCCTAAAACCTTCAGGCGCAAATCTAACGTGGGTACGAGGTTTTATGGATGTCAAATGGATTAACTTGGCGAAAAGCATTTCCTATGTGCACGCTTTTTGTTGAAGATGTGTAATCCCTGTCCAATGCATCACAATAGTTTGTAGTTTAACCCTACAGTGTAGAGCAGTGGTGCACAAGCTGCGGCCTTCGATAAAAATTTACGCGGCAGTTCACATATAATTTAAAATATACGTCAGCGAGGTCCAACTGCTTTTTACCTGCGAGCCATTTTACAAAAACGCGACAACTTGTGAGCCACTTCCAACAATATGATGCATAAAACAACACATTCACAAGATTTAAAACTCAAATGAGAAGATAACTGAGTGCGTCATTGAAATTATTACAAAATAGCAAATAGCAATTTATTACAAATCTCTATCAGTTGGATGCCTGTGGCCGAGGCTTCTCTGACACTATCCTTCCAGTATTTCGTCTGCCATTCGATTTTTGTTTTAAATTTGACCTTACTTCATCATAGAAAATGTACTCCCATACTCGCATGTGTTTCCAAACACTGAGTGCATTTTTAGCGCGAAATCTTTCAGTTTGAGAAATCTATCTTTGCAAACTCAAACGCCGTTAATATTGTACATTTTTATTAAAATGTGTTATGCTTGTTCTAATTAAATTAACCTAGTGTATCATACACACAACATTAAATTAATACTGAGAACGTTCGCGGGCCTTAAAAAGTTTTCGGTCCGCAGGCCTGTAGTTGGACCGCACTGATGTAAGTTATGGCTGCCGTGCATTCATAAAAACACTTTGTCTGCTATAGTATGCGGATACTTAGTAGAAAGACGGCCAGACAGACGCGTGGAATTGTGCTTGAATAAATTCATTAAACTCTTTGACATTTCATTATACTTACAGACACGAGTAAATACGATATTATTGGATGATTCCTATTCTTAAATGTAATTCATAAAAATAAACCTAATGCGGCCGCCAGCAGCGAAAAGGTTGTGCACCCCTGATGCACAGGTTCCCAAACTTTTTCCAAAGAGGGGCCAGCTTTGATCATGTGAAGGCCGCAGGCCAGTGTTTCTTCCGACGTTGCCTAAGGTTAACATAGCCTTGGCATTTGGTTTAGGGTTGAAGTAGCAATATTCCTTTGAGACGAATTTCATGCTCATGTTCGATCCCAGCACATCAAACCGCAACGGGAAACGTCCCAAGTAGCAGAAACTGCGTCGCTCCAACACAAAAGCGTGATCCAGGCTTTGGCAAGCCATATGCAACACAATCTAAAACCAAAGCCGCGGGCTATGTGAAATATGCTCGAGGTCGCACTTTGGACGCCCCTGACCTGCAACATTTACACAACGTGATTACTTTGGATGCCAACTTGATGAACAATCAGTCAAGAAAAAGCGTTTTGGTCATCAATAAAAATACCTTGCATCAAAACTACCAATGAAGGCAGAGGGCAAAGGTAAAACCGTCTATTTTTTTTAACTTTTTCATTGGTAGAACGTTGAGGGATACAGCGTAACCAGTAGAAAGAAACGTCTATTCTTATAGAAATCGTAACCAGTAGAAAGAAGCGTCTATTTTTATGGAAATATGGCATAAAATCTTGTAATAACATTTGATGTTTAACAATGAAAAATTAGGATCTAGTGGGATAGTGTGCACACCACAGATATCTGGTAGGCTGGGTTTGAATGCCAGTCAAGTCACACCAAAGACTTGAAAAACGGTAGTTTCGGCCTGTCCAGCTTCGTACTCGATAAGGGCGGGTACGAGGGAAAACTTCACGCGCGGTGCTGCCGTTGGCCTGCCACCAGTGCAACACTCACTACAAAAGTAGCCGCGTGGTCCATGGCCCAGAGTAATCGGAGATGGTGGCGCATCGTAAGAAAATCACCCAAGTCATCCAACTGATTTTTGTCGGATAGCGCAACGGCACGACCCCGTTTACATCGCACCAGACCAATTTTGATCCATCGTTCCACCAGGAAGCTTACTTTGTTGACACACCGCGCTAGCTCACTCCGGATATTCGTTGCGACACAGCACACAATGGAATAGTGGGGACTCAGTACGTCTGAAACCCTTTCCCCAAAGTAACGCCGTATCGCAATGATAGCCCTGGCAAACACCACTGACTGCTGAAGAGATGCAAACCAACCGTAGCACTTTTGTGTGCACGCCGCAAACAAGAAACCGGAGATAATTTATTTTAGAGATTTTAACTACACAAGCCACGTATGTTATAAACGGCACAACAAAATCCGTAACAAGTCAAGGACGTGGACCTGCGCATCATCTTGGCAACAATGTCAAAATTAGGCCTTTGTGACTTAAAGAAAGCGCACAGCGATTCAAATAGTGCAGAATGTAACGATGCTGGTTGTCAAAATCAGTTGAACAAATGTCAACATGCTTTTTCACTGCATCACCTTTTGTAGCAGCTTACGTCTAAATCAGTGGCGACTCCGGTACTCGGACCCATCCCGAGTCTGATTACACTTCATAGTGTAGAACGTGAGCTTGCTTGCTTTGTATATTTGTGCCACCACCAGGGCCGGATTAACCATTGGGCAAACCGGGCAAATGGCCGGGGCCTGGCGCTTGAATATCAAAACACCCCTTTTCTGTTTTTTCATGTTTTTAAGCTGTACACCACGCGTCAAAATTGTAGAGCTTTTTGATTACTACGTTAACATATAGGTTAAGGAAACTGACAACTTTGACATTTATCGTTTTCGAGTTACTTAAAAGTATTGAACCCAACAGCACCAAGCTTTATGACCCAAGAATTAGATTGAAATCAGTGCATCCATGGGCGCCCGTAGAAAATTTTCCAGGGGGAGCAATGTCGAAACTTTGCTTATCCTATTCAGGTTGCTAACAATGCAATGCAAATGGACGTTCACAAAACGCTTTACCCTTTATACCCCATTAGTCTGTGCCGGTCGAACCTCATTCTCAATCCTTAGCATGAAATGTTTTTACACTTCAGCTATCAGAAATGTTTTTTCTTTTCATAAACTGCCTAATATCCATTATTTCGAGCATTTTCAACAAATAAGTCATAATTAAAAAAATTATAAACGACCAGAACAAATATGAGCGGTGAAATTACAAGAAAGTTAGACACTCTCGCAAAACTGTTTCAAGCAATGAGAAGTAAAACTATATGTTGACAAGACTATCGGACAACTTGCTAAATTGCTAAAGTTCGAACACCACGCAGGTTTAAAAAACTGAGCAGATAAATTACGAAAACTCGCCACGGCAAGTATAGCTTTGTACTTAGCACTCACAAGGAAGTCAGATCTAGACCTTAACGATAAAGACGTATTCCCACAAGTTTGCATAGACGTATTCTAACAACCCACGCATTTTTATACTGTGAATAGAAGCCTGCATAAGAGTCGTTTGAGCTATTCACTCGGCCACGTTGATCACAGCCTCACATTAACAATGGATTTTCCAACTTGTGGAAGCACTGCTACAGATTTACTCATGGTTCTTTTCACACAGTACAAAACTATACGTGGCTTACCGCTATCAGCAGTGTCACTGTCTCCTGCGTTACCTGCCAATATGTGTGTCTAGCAGTCACGTGGAGGGCTCCCATTCAGTAATTTCAAATAAACCCAGATTGCACACCAAAAGCACCATATTCGCACAACAACGCCATTTTGGACAAGCAAAAAGCTAATCTTGATCACTGTAACGGAAAATGTACAGAATTTCGAATGCATTTATTTATTGTGGAAAGTGAGTTTCACTCTGCTTTTCCAAATACTAAAGTTGCCCTTCGCATATACTGTACTTGTGCCTCATTGTTTTCAACTGTACTGAAGAGCGGTCTTTTTCTAAGTTGCGTAGAATTCAAAATTATCTTCGAAGTTCAATTGTGCAAGAAAAACTAAGCATACTGTCTTTAATTAGCATGGAGAGATTCGTAAAGACACGGACCTGGAGACAATCATCAACGATTTCGCGTGCAAAAAATGCGACGTTATCAAACTTTTCGTAGCCGACATTTTTCAAAAAGCACACATTGACAGAGTGACAGAAACCAGGTCACTTCGATAAGATCGTTACTAAGTATTCTTTGCAATCTAACGCCTTTGCAATTGCCGCATAATGCGTTGATATAACAATTAGTTGCGAAGTGCTTGTGTGATCGTGAGGGTATCAGTCTTAGATCAAACAAATCGCCGTTGTGTACGAGATCACGGAACAGTTAATAGGTGTAACTATGTATGAACTAAACTGCAATTGATTTACTTGCCGTCATCTTTCTGGCTTACAACTATGAAAAATAGATATGCTTGCAAGTTTTAATCATCGCAGAAGTATGAAAGCAGGCAGATTCCTCAGAAGCTTGCCGCAAGGCTAAAGTTTGTTTAGGTGTAACTATCGTAAAGCTCCCATCGCACAATTTCAGTCAAGTAGTACGGTTCTAGTTGTTTTGCATGATAATTCGTTGAGAACATTTTTTGTAAACGGTGCACGTTTTGATCTGCGAGAGAGTGTATATTTCCTCAATACATATGTGAATGGACGATTTGTGCAGTGAAGATGGTCAGAAAGTCTATNACAAAAAAGATTGTTATGCAGTGTCACGGTAGCAAAAAGATCGTTTTTTGGTGGTGATACAACTTTCTGTTTGAAGAAATTAACCACATACGAACGGCCGTGCATGGTCAGCCCCAATTGTCTCTGAAGTGTAGCAGACCCGTAGCCAGGTTTTGAGATTTGAAGGGGTAAAATACATTTTTAGGGGGCAAGATTTTGTGTCGTAAATCATTGATATTTAACTGACAGCGATTATTCAGAGATGTCGTAATGAAATGCAAAAAACTTTGCAGGAATTCAGAACCAATCCTATCGTTCAGTTATGAAAACATTATCACCGAAGGAGCAAACATGAGACCGGTCAAAGCATGTGCGCCGCGATGAACGTTTTCTTTCATTAGCGCAAATTTATAAACTTTACCATGAGCTTAAGTGAAATATGTTTATGAAGCGTGCGCATTGGGCTTTTTACTGGCCGAAATACTCATGCATAAACCTTGCTGATGTCTGCTCTGTTAATCTTCTAGTGCACGACACATGTTTAAATTAATAACATTTCGTATCTCAAATCGCCTATAAAAGTTAACAAATGTAGACTAAGGCCTACGTGAACGCAACGGTTAGCATTCATAATCCATGCACTACTCTGTCCATAGAAAGAAATCCTTTCTAAGCAAAGAATCAGACGCTTTAAGATCTTACAGAGTATATATTTCGGCTGCGATGTAGGAATCATTAGCTCTTATTCAAATAGAACTGCGCTACTCTGTTTTGGGACAACCCCAAAATAGACTTCCAGCTACACAATTAACTCCATCAGGCTGTCCGAACAGCAGGCTGCGCAAATGTGTAACTTTGGTCGTGAGCACCAAAGGCATCTTGCTGGCATGCAGTACAAAATGAGAGAAGACTATCTGGGCTGGACATAGTAGCCTACATTTTTTACAGCAATCACTACACAAAACACGTTGGTCAAGTGGAAGTCTGACTTCTGCACGTAGGCTGTACAACTAGGCATGTAGGCAGGGCCGGATTAAATGAATGCGAGGCCCATCACGGTAAAGTCGTGGCCGCGAGGCCCCAGAAACGCTTAGCGCAAGTGCGCAGTTCACTCATGTCCGATCTTTTGTCTGCAGAGGGAGATTGCGAAACTTGCTAGCGGATTGTTATACTCTTGGTCTTTATTGCGTAACAATAACACATCAATAAATCATCAAATGTTCACCTCAGGTTACGGTAATAGGCGTTTGACCAGGGCTCCCACTTAGGGTTCTTTCCACCCAGATATCTTTTTCAGTCAACCTGGGTGTCTAGGTTTAATTATGAAAAATCGCTTGAAATCTGTGTTTTCTGAAGTGATAAACTCATCAGCAACTTCAATGTGTTCAATAATATAAAGATAACTTTACATTATATTGTTTACATCATGCGCACATCAGGTGAGAAAAAACGCATATCGGATGACGCAGAACGTGTTCAATCGATTTCATATTCTCATATAAGATCATTGTCAGGGTTATATACAGTCATAGGCGTAGCCAGGGGGCGAGGCGAATAGGGCCATGCCCCCCCCCAAAATTTTTAGAAAATATAGTCAGTTTGTGCTTTGAGAGGCGTTTTTCCCCCAAAATTTTTGGGCTGGCTACGCCACTGTATACAGTGATGTGTTTAGGGAAAGCAAGCGAGGCACTTGCCTCTGGCCCCTCGTTGCAACTGTAATGTGTAAAGTAGGCCTACCTTGCTTTCAAAGGGGCACAACAGAAACTGTAGTGTATAAATAGCAGGCCCGTTACCAGCTTGGGACACCTGGGAGGACGAAGAGTATTTTGAGAGGTGCCCAATTTTTTTAACTATGTCCAATAGTTTTAAACTACGTCCAACACAATTTTCTAGGGGGCTTAGCCCCCCTGCGCAGTGCCTGGTTACGGGATTGATAAGTAGGCTACTTCGCTTTCAAAGGGGCCCCCAACAGCAGTTGTAATGTGCAAGTACCTTGCTTTCACAGGGGCCCAAAGTAACTGTAATGCATAAGCACTTTTCTTTCAAAGGGCCCCATAACTTCACTGATTTCTAGTGCTTCATATTTCAATTTGGGGGATCGAAGCTTTCTCTGGGGTGTAAGTGATGACGGGACTCAATTTTGGCCCCCCCCAATTGGGGGGTATGGAGTGTGGCTGATACGGCTCCGCCACCACCCACTTCACTGATTAAGGTTGCTAACTCGTGCTCTGCATTGAGCCTTGTTCATATATTTTCGTTCCATGTCTGGCCTTTGGCGTTAATTCTGCAGTTGACCTGAATAAAAAAACGCCATTCATAGTTGGCATTCTCTGGAATACCTTCGCTCGCGCTTTACTCGGGATCATCCGTCATATAGCCCGCGGGTTTCCCTCTTCAATTAAGTATTTTTTCAAATATAATTCATATCAGATTGAATGTATTTTTGAAGCAATGGATTTGCACAGAACATTGAATTTGAATTCAAATCGACAGTTCCCATTCGAGAACAATTTCAAACGAACGAAAAATTGTCCAGTAACTCGGGCTAGTACATAAGAACCTAGCATACGCAGAAGACTAACTGGCGTAATCACTGCTCTGTGACGTAACAATACACGAGTTCTCACGAGTACTTCTCATTCATTGTTTTGTAATTGACGTCACAGAGCAACGATAATGCCAGAAAGAATGAGAGCAACTGGAAATTTCAGTGTTGCACCGTTGCAAGCCTCGTACGGTTGCATTCAGTCAGTATAAGCTAAGTTGTGTGGTCAGTGATGCCACTCCTAGTGTTTTTGCATTTCATCTAGTGTTCTAGTGGTTTTTCATAGCTATCTAGTGGTTTTTGTGAGTGTGTTGAATGTAGCTAATTACACACAATTGCTGTATCTAAAGTAACGACGCCACATTACTACAACAACAATTTTGTGTAATTGTAGCAATAATTGAGACTTTTTGATGTTGTGCAATTGTAGTTTGCTAAAAATTCTACCTAATTACATCTTAAATCACACAAGACCATATTATCTGTTTTGAGTTAAACCGCTGCGATATCACTGTGGTCATCTGTTAAAAGTTTCAGTGACCTTGCGCAGTATCTTTGTTTGCATTGCATCGTATTTTTCTGGCCATTTTACAACACCAATTTTCTTGTAATTTGACAAATCTATCACATATTTGTAATCTAGCGTTTTTTTGTGAATCTAGTGTTTTTTTTTATCATGAAACCTAGTACTTTTCCGTAACAACAGAGTTGCAACACTGTGTGTGATGAGCCCCTCCCCCCTGTTGTTGATCTGGAGTCGCCCCTGGTCTAAATGGAAATGTTAGTTATTTAAGTATTAAGTATTAAATCTAGTACCAAACAGTAGGGCTACCCCAACATGACGCGCCTCCCCTTGTCGGAGGTTTCGGGGGCTGCTCGGTGGGCCCTGCTGCCGAAAAGGCATTTCTTCATTGCCTGCAACAATTAGTTTATTTGACTTATTGCCACACCTGCTGTTATTTATTACCTTTTCTGCCTGCTGTTCAGAAGAGGTTCTAATGTCGCTTTGTCTGAAAACTAAACTGCAATATCTCTAAAATTTTAAAGTAAGTGGAGAACAACGCGGTTCACTTAATCGCTGAAAGCTAACTCAGCAAAAGAAATAATCTGGAGAAACGATTACACAAGCGTTGCGCGGGTATGCGCCTCAATAACAACTTTCATCGGAAATTCAACAGCGCTATGCATCTGTTCTCATAACTTTGCAAGGCCAACGATTGTCAATATTTGATTCAGCGATTAGTGTGTAGCTACAATAGCAAGAGAGGTGTGGCAGAAGAATTCCGACCTCGAGAAGCAACGTGTTTTTCAGGCTTATGACAAAAGTTAAAAAATGTTGTATCGGTAAAAAATTGTAATCAAACTATTACCCACATCGCTTAGAAAAGAACGTCCTACAGTCAGAGGTGAATTTTCAATTTCGGGGCCCTAGGCTATTTTAACTTGGGGGCCCTTCTATGAGGTTTGCGACGACTTATGTCATACAAATTAGCACTACACGTGCTTGCTGCATTCACTGAACAAGTTGTTCCAATTCATAAACATATTGGTGATAGGCTATTACTTTTTTCTGAACTCCCTCGATATCACGAACACAAACAGTCACGAAACTAACGAAAAATGCAGCGGTGAAGTTGTCTGACCACACTCCCGTTACATATTTGCTGACAGTGACGGATTTACGCATAGGTCATGGCCTAGGGCCCCGCGCAACTCCTTCCTATGACGACTCAATACTATCTTCAAATTTGCGAAACTGCGCAGAGGCATAACTTTACAATTTACTTTGAAACGAGAGAAAATGCAAACGTTAGAGAGAGTCTTATCAGAACCGTAACATCAAGATAATATTGTTTGTTAGGCTACTCAGTATAAGAATGACAATGCTGCTCTTCATCAGAGTTCTGCAGTATCTGGCGGTCTTGCGTTGTAGCAAGTTTTTGTCAGTGGAAGCTTGAACATCAAGTAAGAAAGTGC
>JGI24158J21664_10000303_pt1 | contig 41439 bp, 31 predicted proteins | sample Ectturendosymbi3_FD_21664 | JGI IMG/M metagenome (IMG submission 21664) | reverse complement strand
CGACTCGATAACCTTGCGGTTTTTTCGGTGCCCCGGCGTTTTTGCAATTGCTATGATTTCTTTCTCGTCTTTGAAATTCTTAACTTTCGCCAAATAAGCTCAACTCAACTCAATAATGCCCGTTTATCCTTTTTTGTTTGCGATGAGAATTCACTTTAACTTCTCCAGTTGTCATGAAGGTGAGGAGCTCAATAAATCTTGAAAAAAGTTAAACAAATTATCTCAATGAGCACATAGAAAATTCTGATAAGATATTTTAACATAATTTGAAAAAATATTCTTTGCTCATCGTTCAACTGGTAAAACTGGTTATTGCGTTACCTTAAGAATCAAGGCGGTTTCAAATTTCGAACAGCACGGATGGTAGCATTGCTTTGTTCTTTAATATCATGATTTTTTTTGAAAACATACAAAAACAGTTGATGAAGCGGGGTGTTTGTGATACGTACCTCTTCGGTTTTGAAAAAGCTGGTGATTTATTAGTTAAGGCAGCGACCAGCTACTGGGATAATAGAATTATTGGATATAGAATAACATGTGAAGCTGAAGATTCCATTAATTGTCAATGTTTGATTATGATTTTGATTGTCTCACTGCTTTGTCACTGGATCAAACGATGGAAGCTGGTAGTTTTCAAGATTGTTTGAAACAGCCAGATATAATTAAATTATTTGGTCAACTTGGCCAGAACTTGACATTCCCCTGGTGAACACGTTTACACAGAGGAAGAAGTTTTCTGCAATTGCAAACAATTATCGGAGCTCTGGTCCTGAACGTTTTCATCGAGGGATCTATCAGTGGTTCGATGGGAAAGAAAATAAACACGCGCTAAACCTAATCATAACATCAAAGCAAAATATCAGCTTGCATTAAGAAACACTAGAATGCTTTTCCATTCCGTTGTTGTGATTAATATGATGACAAATCAAAACAAATTAAAACAGTTTTGTGATACCTTAGTTTTGAAAAGGATTCAGATTGTTTTCTTTGTCAATAAGTGAAGCGAAGATCAGATGAACAACAACTGAAGATGAGCATCTGAATGGTTGAAACTAATACAAATGTAACTGTACTGAAACACTTAGGAAAAGGATTTTAATGCTGCAGGAGTGCGTGCACTTGCTACAGGTGGGCAATATGAAGGTAATCGGAAAACAGCAGAGGTTGGTATCTTCTTCTAATGGCTTACCTTCCGTTGCCTGTCTAGACTCTAAACCAGGGGTGCAAAATCTTTTTGCTATTGCTGGCCACATTACATTTTCTTTTTATTTTTTTGCTTTGTTTCAGATGTACTTCCAAACACTGAACATAGCCTGCTTCTAATTGTCACTTTGGCTATCTTTCTGATAGGTGTCCTCATACAGCAAGCCAGTGGTCAGCAAACGTTTCAGACAAAGGGACCACAGACTAATTTTTTAACCAAACAGAGGATCAAACAAGTTTAAAAAAACTGATGCATGTCGCGAGTGGGAGACTGATCGATAATAATTCATTAATGGTTCTAGGATAATAGCCGCTGGACAACTGCCACCCGGGCAAATGCCACCTATGACAATCGGCACCTAGGACAACTGCCACCTAGGACAATCGCCACCCAGGACAACTGTCACCAAGCACAACTGCCACCTAGGACAACTAGCACCCAGGACAACTGCCATACGGAAATCTAGCGTCTAGGACAACTGCCACCCAAGACAAGTGCCACTCGGCAAACTGCCACGAAGGACAACTGCCACTGGGATAACTGCCACCCGGACAACTGCCATCTACAACAGCTGCTACCTACGACAACTGCCACTTAGGACAACCGCCACCGAGACAACCGCCACCTAGAACGATCACCACCCGGGAAACTGCCACGTAAGGCATATTGAGTTTTTTTCCGCTTATTGCCATTAAAGCTATTGAACTCCTCAAGGATGTAGTGTCATAGGTGTACGGGAGTGCATATTTTTGGGGATGCACCAAGTTTTTGCCCAAATTTGCCCATGTTTTTCCCAAATGACGTATAAACAGCAAGCGTTAATGTTTATACTAAAATTTACAGTAACATTGTAAAAAGCAAGATGTCTGCATGGCAAAATATCGTTCGTCAAATATCAGTAACAAATCAATATACGTGAGAGTCACGTTCTTGCAATTTTCGTGTACAAATTAAATTTAAGGCGGTAACACAGTCCCAAGCAAGTTCGATCGCTGATGTAGGTAAATCCATCTCGTAGATGATTTGCAAACTGGCAGATTTCTCCAGGTTTCACGAACACAGCATTCAGTTTGAAGTCACTTTTTCTAATACGCCTCTTCAATACCAAATCGTAGAAATGACGAGGCAAATAAACGAAAACCTGAGGAATATTTCACTACGGGAGTCGACGCCTTATCCCTTGGACTAGCAATCAATATTCTAAATGGCATATGTTAACATTTTGACCAGCAATCAAATTTCTAAATGGCCGTATGTTAACCATTTAGAATCAATATTCTAAATGACCATATGTAAAAAATATATCTAAATGGCCATACGTTAAGGAGNTAACTTTGGGTTGAAAAAATGTTAGCTAATCACTATGAAATCCCAAGAACAAATTGATATACGAATGAACTTCTTCCACATTTAGCTACATGTTTCCAATTCTACCCAAATTTGAATGAAGTTTTTCAATTACCCAAATTGATTGAGGCTGCTGGAATTCACCCAAATTGGAACGAAGCTGTTTTTATTTGCTCAAATTTGAATAAAGCTCTTCCACTTCGCTCAAATTTGAAAAAAGCTAATTGCGATTTGCCCAAAGTTGATCTGGTCAGTTGGAATTCATCAAATGTTTCCATTTATGGAAATATTTCTAATTTCAACCAAATTTGAATGAGGCTGTTCTAATCTAACCAAAATTGAATGAGACTGTTAGACTTTACACAAATGCTCCTAATTTACCCAAATGTTTTTTATTTTACCCAAAAATTGAATGAAGCTGTCTATTTCTCCTGAATTTACTTTTGGGCTATTGGAATTTATGTAAATGATTCCAGTTCACTCAAATGTGAATGGAGCTTTTAATTTGCCCAAATGCTAAATTTTCTTTCCCGAATAATTGCCAATTTTCCGGTGTTGAGGATGCGACCTCATCCCCTGCATCGCCATGCCGCACGCTTATGTACAGGGTATAACAAAAATGTCTTCATCCTTTGACCACTCTAAAGAAACGTAAGTTCAACTTTGCAATATTTGGGTGAATAATGTCTTGTCGATATCATTAAATCTTCACAAACATTCTTAAGTCAGTGCAAAGCTTAATTTTATATGGTCATTTTCAAAATTTTCACAGAAAACCTTTTTATGCAAATTTCGCTTTAAATCCACGCACTCTTAAAATGTCTTTTCTTCCTTTCATTTCATGTTGTGTGCATTATTTTACCTTAGCGTTTGATTTATGAGTTATACGGCAGCAACAGCAACGTTTCAACTCACTTTTCCTGAAATACGTTGAAGCAGTATTAGTGTAAGAACTGGAGGTTCTCACGCGCTCTTCCGAGAGAAATCCTTTACGTGCCTCAATACGATATACCAAACTGAATTTGATAGCTTGTATGTGATGCGTAAAACGCAATATCAACTGTCTTGGGTGGCAGATGTCCTGGTTGGCAATTTTCCTAGTGGGCAGTTGTCCTAGGTGGCAGTTGTCCTGCCTGTGAGGGCAGCAGGAGGTAGAAAAATAAATTTTCAGCATTGATTTTTATCGAAGACCGCATGCGCCTGTGTTGCTACAGGTCGTGCACCTCTGCTCTAGACAGTCTGATGCAAAACACGGTTTTTCTTAGCGAGGTGCAAACATGATGAAAACGGTACAAGAACCAGAAAAAAATAAATAATGTCAAGCGTAGAAACGGCCTGAAGAAATGGTAAGACTTTTGTTATTGAGAGTACTACGCTGTATCTAATTTGAATGTAAGTGGAGCACTACTGACAAAAAATTGTGTGTGGTCCTAATATTACCCGGGATGATCGTGCGTACGGAATCGTGGGCCGTACTCACGTACTCAGAAGGCTGAGGAAGAGAAGGAAAAGAAGAAAGTGATTTAGTGGATGCTTACTTAATGGCAACCANGACATAGACCTTATTTTGCTGTAAAATATGATAAGTGAATCATATTTTGTGTGTATGCAACAGTTGTGGAGTTTCGCATTTGTTTGAAAAAGATCTCAAACATCTAAAAGCTACTGTTGCCTCCAGTTTTCACCAATCAGTGACAAACGTTTAACATTAGGTTTACACCATTTTTCTACTCGTTTACCAAGGTGTCGAAAACGACACCAAAAGACCTGCAGCCACATTAAAAGTAAGCAATGCCGAATTCGCTAAATTTTGCAAATATCTATATTCACATTAGATATGTTTCATGTTACTGGAGTTGAAGTAAAACGCATTGCAGTTAAATACTTTGAATGATCGAAGATATAGGACTATTACTGGCAGCTGATCAGCGAGTTGAATATAGCTAGCTGATAAGATGTTGCGAGACAGAAGCAGCTATTTACATAATTGTAATGTAATATTGAAAATAGTCTTGTTACAGTAATGAGATACCATCAGCATGAAGCACATTTACTGAAATTTGAAAGAAAACTGCACACCCTTTTCCCTGATTTCCAAACCTAAGTGCTTCAAACATGGGGAATTGAGCACCCTTTACACTTTACATAAGTTGTTTTTGGAATGCCAGCAGAACATGTGGCACATGTTGGTTTCTTAAAAGTGATGCACATGCACATTGTTGCATCTTGTTTCATGACCTTTTTCACGTTTTCGAGGAGAAATCGGCCGAAAAGGGAACGACCACAACATTTTCAAGAGAAACATTTTTCATGATCGTGTCAGTTGAAAAATGAATTTCTGTCTAATCAATCGTTTGTCAGTCTACTTGTTAAACAACACTTTTACTTGACGCCGCATTTTTCGGGTTTCATTGGCATAATTGTTATGACAAGACAACGTGACTTCAGAAGCATCAACTGCTCATACACTGTCAACGAAAAGTTTCACCAATATTTTCATTGACACATGGATCCAAATATTTGGAAAACATCACGTACTGCTGTGAATCGGTCTGCACCTGGCCCAGTGCATCTTCGGTTCCGTTTATAGTCACACTCAAATATTTCAGGATAGCAGTAAATCTATCACGTGACATTGTTCTGAAAACATCGGAAACCCGTGAGTTTCATTATAAAGAAAATGATATGGGTGATTTGTTCGGTACAGTCCTCTGACATACCGAGCAGTAAACGACTCTTTCTCACAAGTGCTCAAGTCAAAATCATTCTCTCCTTGTGTGCAAACGCCTTCGTTGGAGTGTTGGACAACTGAACGAAGATTTATTTCTGGCGTTAAGTGCTTCCATGCATCGTAGTTACTGTAGTTCCTAGATTGTGAGAGATTTGTGTAGGTACAGCGGTGATAGCCGTAAAACTGTTGTGTCCTGAGGTTCTTCCTACCAATGATGATGAAGGGTATTTCCATGCCGTTTTGTTTCTTATATAAAAGATAGAACTTGCACCCAACACACCATGAAAATTTCTTGTACATGCATCAGCTTCTTCATTACGGCTGTCCTCTTCGTCTGAACTGCTGTTTAGATGGTGTGGAATAGCAGGTATAACTATGCATCGTCACCAGATTCATGTTTCTGTTCCTCTAAGTAGGATATGTCATCATCCGTACACCAGTCAAGGGCCACATCAGCAATATCGTCCGCTGTCATACGAATGTGCGACAGAAAAAAACAACTGAACAAGTTCAGCAGTAAGAAATAACTACTCACAGCACTGCCTAAATGACCACTACCTGAATACCTGTACAACGTTATCTCCAATATATATGTAGTAAAATGTGACAAACGACATTGAAGTCTAGACAAAACAGCGTGTTTGACATTAGATTGCAAACACCAGTCGGTGCATGACGCAATCGACATATTTCGGTGCGAAAAGAGCACCATAAGAAATATTCAATGGATTTGGCTCTCACCAGGCATTGGGTGTCGAAAACGACACCTTGATAAACGGCGGGGTGCAAAAATTAAGAGATCGATTAACCGTCACAAAAATGAAACGGAATGACATCACCATATTTTTGTAAAGCAATAGTTTTTTTAAGGAAAATTCAATTAATCGTAAACACACCAGATGTGCAAATTTTGCAGAAATTGAATTTAAAATCACTCGGCGTCGAAAACGACATCTTGGTAAACCTAGCTTAAATTCAAATCATGTGGCAATATCAAATTTGAAATTACGATAGGAGTTCCTTTAGTGTCAAGATCAAAAGTCTGGTTGTTTGTGAAAAAGCAACCTTGAAAATTTTTGAACAAAAATCGTATGAGGATTTATGCTAGAATGCTGCCATCTTATAGCATTTTAAAAGATGCCAGTCTCAACACTCATCTGTGATTTTGTGACAGAAGATCGAAAAGGATTGCAAAGATTAATGGAAAAGACACGTGCTAAAACATCCTCAAATTTCGTTTGCCAGCATCAGACATCACTTAATTGTTAAGAGGCTCTGTGAACCGTGTTGAAGTCGTAAGTAGCGAAATCGCAGAACCCACTCCAGAAAAACGCAGAACATTTTTGAATCTCACCACAGCAGCAAGTTCTTTAGTAAAAGAGCTGAGCATTTTCCAAGGAATACAGCTTCTACGAAAATGTCACTTTGTTTCAAATGGATACTACACTTGTCAAAACAATGCGTTGCTGGTCATTCCATTCGGTATTGTTCTTCAAAGAGCATCGTTTGCAGACACCCGTTTCAGTAGAAAAGGCTCATGCAAAAGTTTCGTGGTGTGATTAACAAGTTTCAAAACGCTTTCTACGTCAGATTGTTGAGGATCAGAGGAGTGTGGGAAAGTTTTGAAATGGTTGTCAAGGACGAAGTTTGGAATGGAGTGAAATAGGTGGCAAAAAATTAAAAGGCATCCATTTCAAGCAACAAATCTATCTTCAAACTTTTTGGAAAGGAGTCTAATGGATTGGAAAAAAGTAATTCAACCGGTCAACTACGTGATTACAGGTGAAAAACAGAGTTTAGAGGAGCGAGAGGCGCCATCAATCTTATCACAGGTGACGGTTCGGATGATCTTCAAACTCTTCAGGAACTCCGAATTTTGAGAAAGCATGTAGTGAATACGTTTGCTTCGAAACAAGAAAGCAGGTACTGAAAACGTTTGCTTTGAGCCAAAAGGTTTTTGCCTTAAGAAAGAAAAAAACAGCTTTTTTTGCAAAAAACTGCCAATATTTTTTGTTGATCCAACCTCCATAGAGATAACTCATGAACCAGGGTATCCAATGCCTTAGACGAGAGGTTCCCAACCTTTCTCTGCACATCTACTCCTTCAGCGTTTTGACAGATGAGCATGTGCTCCGAAAAGGTCTTATCAAAAAATATTTTATCTTGACTAATCACTAGGGCCATTTAAAGTCATAAAAAGTCATATTTTCCATGTTAGGTCACAAAGTCATATTTTGCATATTTTCAACCTAATACAATAAGGAAACCATTAAAACAAGATCAAAATATCATGCGAAACTACTAAATCGCTAGGTATAAGCTAGGTCTAGCGGATTGCGTGTGGGAGTGAAGACGTTACACAATAGAATATAATACATCGAATCATTATGGCGCTTGACGGGGCATACTGTGGGGATTTGCTTGTGCAGGCTAATACGCGAAATGACAGTAGGAGTTGTTTCATTGTAATTCTGTTGAAAGAGTTCAAAAAAGACATGTTGCAGGTGAGAAAAGCATATGGTTCTATTTATTGGTTTCAAGTTTTCGGAGTGTAAACAGGAGTCAAAGTGCACGATTTTAGTGAGCCCAGGAACAGGATCTGGAGTCGCTTTTTTTGGAACACTAGCAAGAGTCAAAAAAGTGACTTCCATCTCCTTTGCTATGGAGCAGGCCTGCACAACTCGGAAGGCTCGAAAGGCCAAATTGATCAGCATAAATTTGCTGCGATCCGAAAAAGTAGTCTCTCTCACTTCCTTCCAGAGATTATGTTGTTGTTTGATTGTAGTCTGCTTCAGTTTCGTTTAGGCCTATTCCATTTCTTTGCAGAGATTTCGTGGTATTTTCTGCATTTGAGGAAACTCTCAAGAGCCGCAAAAAAAACTCTCGCGGGTTGCAGGCGCCCTGAACTCATGACATTTTGATAGTGAGGCTGGCTTAATCCTTAATATGAATGTGCGTAAAAATCGACACACGTTTCTTAGAGGACGTCCTATCATTATTTTGAACATACTTGTATTTAGCAAATAATTTATTGCTTAGCGCTCTCCTGATAGTTTGGATCTTCACTCGTAATTTAGGGCATGCATTCTCCATTCTCCCGTTTTTGCATGTTCTGGTCAAATACCTCTCATATCAATCACTCTCAGTTTGTTTGCAAGTTACTGGTGTCTTTTGCTTGTCTGGGGTGCAAAGTGCTGCAGTACAGTGCCTGCAAAAGGTTCTGTATTTTTTGTTGCCTCATCAAATCTATGAGACCTTGTCGCCGTGTCCAAGGAATTTTTCATTTCTGCCTTCCAGAAATGAAGCAAGTGTGAGATCCTCTGTCAGTGCAGCAAAGGTATGAATCTATGCTTTTATTTGTTGTTCAGTGAATGCATTTAACTTTGCGAAAATTGTTTGAGTGGAGCCCAAGAGGCTGCTACAGAAGGATACTCATGAGTTCAGGTGCAGTTTATACCAGGCAGTCATACTAGGTAAGTGGAGTATTTAGCGTTACTAGTGTTCAGGTGGAGGGTCAGTTAGGTGAGCGTACGTGGGTTGAGGTTTGGATCAGGGTAATTGCATTTGAGGTGAAGAGCGTCTCGGAAATGAGCTAACAAAGAGTAAATGAAACCGGATAATTTTGAACTTTTTGAAATGTCACGTTTACGCTAGATAATTCACCGCTTACAGTTCGTTGAACTTTGGCAAACTTTATTGAAATCCCTAGCGTGGCATTTCTTTAGTGGTTGAGGAATATGCAAACTACCCAAAAAGTTCCAGTACCTTCATAAATTTACCGACTCCTTCACAATTGGCACAGTAGATATATTCAGCTTTAACACGAAAAAAACAAACAAAGCAACGTGCGTTTATTGCCCTGTGATTGCTTCATAACAGTACCTAGCGTTGCAACTTTGGGAATAGAGATAAAAAAAATTTAAGACAGAAAGCAAAAGTAACTGTGAATCAACGTCGCATGTGGAGTGCGTCAAGCAAAAAATGACAGTCATTCCATGATGCAGGATTAGAGGCAAGTGTTTTTTGCAGGAGAAAAGAGCTGAAGTCCTTTCATCCAAAACTCATGTAACCGCCACGATTCATCTTTCCGCCTGCGGCAGGGAANTTTTCTAAAAATGCAAAACAGTCCACACATTTCCTCGAAAAGCAATCTGAAGACCAGAAAANNNCCATTCGCTTTTTCGGCACGCAAAACTGTTATTACTGCACATTTTCAAATTCAACCCCATGCAAACATTTCCGTTTTTGAAATCATTCACTTCCACTACTTTCTGAGCTGCATCTCTTCTGATTTTTCTTAATTCCCCCGAAAGTAAGTTTTATTTGCAGATAAGAAATTTACAAGCACGTGCCTGATTTGCCTGAATTAAACGCATTTGACGGCAAACCCTCGACTCGTGTGCGTTTGCTCCGGGACGTGCGACAAAACTGTCGATTTCTTTTGTTGCAGGAAAACGGCGCTGCAGGAAGCAATTTGAAAAAATTTCTTATGCAGTCCAGCGACAGCGCAAATGACTCTTGAAGGTGCCGGGAATAAAATAAATGAAAAGTTGAACCTCAACCAACAGTTCCCGCCTGCTCTGCTGGGACGGGCGAGAAAAACAGATATCGACAGGAGTAATGTTTATTATCATCAGCGAGGGTTGATACGGGCTAATAGGCAACATAAAATGTATTGCTCGCTCACTGTTCGTGATTATCATCCGGCTCCTCCTCCAAAGACATCATCAGACTGTGATTGTCGTCTTTATATAAACAAAAAACAAACAAGTTTCGAGATTTTGCTTGAACAGTAAACACTGCTGAAGTTAATGCGGTAGGCTCTCATATACAAAAATAAGTTTTACGTCTATTCACCATAGTAATTATAAGCAATCGTTTTACAAATTCCATAAAGATTAATTTTTGTAGTTTTGGCCGAAACAGTGTCATGGAAAGATTTTCAAAACAATCAAAAATGATTTTTCACCAAAAACATTTCTGCGAAATGTCTACGTCCTTTTTAAAAGGCTAAAATTTTTGATCGGCAGCGATAGATTACTGTTGTTGTCGTTTAATCCGTGATAGTGCACAAGCCTGCACTACATCCCTGTGTATTTCGTTGAAATATTCCTTGCTGTTTATTTTTCAAAGTTTGAAAATCCCAAAGCATCAAAATATATCGCACAAATATTTAAATAATATCCTTTTTTTCAAAACCCTATTTTACCATATATGTTGCATAAATCTGTTTTGCATGAAGTGAACGTTTGGAAAAACACAAAGCAAAACTTTCCCGTAGCTTGTAATGAAACTAAAATGTAGCTGAAAACGCAAGTACAGATGTGAACGTTCCGTTTAGATCCTTACAACGTCATAAACACAAAATTTAATTTCGATATTCAAAGCGAAAATTTCCTTCTGAGACAAAACTAGGATGATATTTGGGCCTTTTTGTAAAACATTTCTTCTTTTTCACAAAGGGTAAAGCATGCAAAATTTAAAACACTGCTGTCACTTCAGTCTACCTCCTGTTTCCTGTTGTTGCTGAGATTCATCTTGAGATTCCTCCAATGTTTCTGAATAAAATGTCAGGAGGTGAACAAAGAGAATACGCATCTAATACTTGTCTGAACGAATTTCCTTTATCTTCTCTGCTGAGTGGCATTTGTCGACGTAAAAATAACGTAACTGACAAAAAGCTCGTTGTACCGACGAAATACGATTGAAAAGAAACGGTGCTCACGCAGAAAAAGTCACAGGTTCTCTTCATCGCGAGGAAAAGTTCAATTGCCGTGAAGGAATTTCACACTACTTCAAAAGTTTCGTCTGTTATATTTCTTCTAAGCTGGAAAGCTGGGACCAAACTTTATCTTATTGGCTTATGTAGATAACTGTTTGAAGGAAATATCCAGGAAATATTTATTGAAAGAGCCATGCATTTTCGTTCCCAATCTGTGTCATCTATTTCTGAAGAAAAAATGATGATCCACTACCACGTGTACAGCCAGGATTATCGTCATGAATATCAATTGTTGACCACTCACCTCCTCGAACCAAGGCATCGAAGCGTTGCAGCGTTTCCTCAGCTTCTTGATCGGACATGGAGTTTGTCAGTTCTTCCGCCAATACAAACATTCCAGTATGTTAGGAATGGACGTCCTTGCGAAGTAAAGTCGTTTCACTGAGCTTGTTTACGCATGACATACACTTTGGGCAAGTGTTGCGATCATAGAGGCGGAGCTGTGATTGCGCAAAACTTCACACTTTCGTGGCAACAATGGAGACAACACGCCGTGGAAACTATTGTTGCTTGTTCGCGTCACACATATAACGGTGCTATTCTTTGCGCACATCCGGTTCGTGGTGCATTGCACACCTGACACCGCGCCGACCGAGACGTTGCAACGCAAGTATCAATGACTTCAAACTGTATGTACGCACTGCGCAGCTGGTTCTCTAGTAACGGCACCCAAACTGCAGCACGTCTTTAGCAACCTTGGTTTAAATCCGAAACAGTCAGCGTGGTAAGTGTAAAGCTCAGATGTTGCAGTTGATGAAGTTGACTTTGATGGATAACTTTCGGAAATCTGCCCATCCGGAACTTCTCGTCAGGTTTGTTGTTTAAAGAAATGCCACTTGCAATTTTAAAAACTGTAAGGACGTGGCGCTCTTCCCTGTTTATGCAATCCGAAAAAAGACAAACAAAAATTTATGACATGTGTTTCCTATGATACCTGCAATTTGTCAATGCATATAATGTATAGTGTTGCAACCTCTCGGTTGGCATTGCGCTGAATGCGCGGTTCACCACGAGCGGAATGTGTGCGAAGAACAACACTGTATATAAGTGGCGCGAACAAGCAGTAGTAGAGTGATCTCGTCGGGTGATCTCTATTGTTGCTTGCTGCCACGGTGCGAAGCTTTGCGCACATGCAGCTCGGACTTTCTGATCGCAATAATAGTTCAAAAGCAAACAAAGCGCGATGTTTTTACACTTAAATCAACCAGATTTTGCAGGTTCATTGGCGTGGGGCAAAATTTGAATTCCGTTATCCGTTTTGTGTCTTCTTAATTCTGTTGAAGCGTTCGAAATTGTATGGTTAAATGTCAAATACTTGTGACTTTTATTCAAGATCAAATTTTGTTTTATTGGAAAGAAAGTTTTTCGGATAAACTAAATCTGTGTTTTAAATACCAGATGTAGTACATTGCAAACTAGAGGTTTCTGATCATTCAAACATATTACCTCATTTCTCATTTTTCTTATTTCTTGCAGATTTCTTTCATCAACTTTGTTATCACCAAGGGAAAGAAATCCTTTCACTACCGTGAAGATCTTTTTGCCGCATTTGTATGATTCACGTACCTTTTGTGCTGCAGGGACATATTTCGTGAAAAAATTTCCAACTGATTTTATCGCTTTCCCCACCAACCTGCATAACAACAGCAATAGTTAAATCTTCACATTTGGTTGAGGTTTGCCGTTTTCAAACCGTGTTTAAACTTAACAGGACTGAAATCATATCACATATACCGTTGTCTTCCCTTTCAATTTTCCCAGATGAGTCATGTAGGCAGCGATACTGAATATCGACAGGTTGGTGCAAGTACCGAATAACTATGAAAATTTGCTGTTCCGTTTTTTTCAATTGTCAGCAGATCGATACAAAAATAATGTTTGTTCTTATGTCATTATTGACTTGACGCTGTCACCAAAAATGCTTTTATACATTTCTACAATAAGTATGTAATCATTTAAACCTGCGGCAGCACTTGCTCACGCATATTCTTGATGGAACAAGTACCAGTCAATAACTGAGACCTGATCAACAGACTCGTAATATTTGCTAACATGGACTTGGTAGTGTGCATAGAAGTGAAATTATGTATTTGCTACACTTGTGGCTTATTTGCTTATTACGCAAGAAAGTCTGGTCTATGAGAGCGCAAGCACTGAGAGAGGCACGGTAATTTCGTTGACTTGTCACGGCATGGATGCTGCAGCTTCAGAAAATCAACAACAACTGAAGTTATTTGTAACTTATCTACCGATCCTGTACTTTTATAATCACGTTAGTCAATCTTCAATTCCGGCCAAGTAATTTCAACACCTTAGAAATTACAACTGACAGACATCTAATTTGCTGTGCCGCACTTGAGATCAAGCAAATAGAAAAATAATTGTACTTGTCGACTCACTGAAATCTTTGCTTCTCGTGCTTGCTGTCGACAATTTAGCCGGTTTAGTAACACTACTGTCAAAATCAGTTTAAAAGCACTATGGTTTCTGTATGCTTTCGAGGAATCAGCCGACTGCGCTCTGCTTTCATCATTTTGTGATGATTCACACTTGCACATATCTGTATTCAGGTATGTACCCTCCACCATGGGTATAGTAAGCAAGGAATGGATCAACAAATTTTTGAATAGGAAATCGATTTCACGTAAAAATACGCCTCTTCAGTTTTCTCTGCTCCTATTTTTGCCTTTCAACTGTTCACCCCCAAGCTTTGCTCGTGAATTTCAGAACTGAAGATGCGCAATTTTACGTGAAATCGATTTCCTATTAAAAATTGGCTGATCGATTCCTTGCTTATCACACCCATCGTGGAGAGTACATACTTGAATACTGTCGACTTTCGTATGATAGAATGGAGCCAATAAAATCGAATTGTTCAACCATGAAAGCTTTTACAGCTTTTGGACTGATTTCCAGGTGTTTCAGTGTTTTAAAGATGATGTTTAAGCCAATCAAAAGCGTTACAACGTTCAACGAACAGCTGCGCAGTGCGCATGGGTGGCGGAACCTTTTTCAAAGTAAGGGGAACAAGTGGTCGTCAAAATTCTATGGAAAATCTTTGTGGTTTATTTGGCAAATGTGACATCACAAGCATCGAAATGTGACGTCATTAACTTTTGTCATGTTTTATGCAATGTTTCATAAGCCCTCATTGACCCTTATCTACACTACACCTATCTGTCTGACTTGAGCATGTTAGTGTAACTAGTTGTTCTTAGTCCTACACAAAATTTATTCACATGTAAGTAGCGTACACAAATACAACATGCACAAAGCTAAGGGAGTGTCTATGGTTGAGATGGGCTTTGAAACTGATGACACGGTAACGAAAATATATGAACAGTAACAACGCCCACAACGAAGAGAGCCCGAGTTAACAAACAAGTGAAGTGGGACCGTGGGTGGTGGCAAAAATATATAAAGCAAGCTCGCGTTCTCCAAGAAAAATCGCAAACGAAGACTAGGGCAATGCCCAGCCCGAGGAGTCCGTGTGCCGGAGTAGGCACTGGACTGCTAAAAACACCAAGACCACAGCTTAAATATTCATTCTACACAGTGCCATCGCCAGCGGGGGCCAGTGGTGCCCGGAACCACATTTAAAATCTGTGTTACGCCCATTTCATGTTTAACCCCTGGTTGCTGCATACATGCAATAGTGTATTAAAAAAGGGCCCCCGTTGTGGTTTCTGGACCCTTCTTCGATTTCCTGGCGACGGGCTTGGTTCTACAGCTGCATTAGATACCGGAATGCAAAGACAAGACAATGCATATGTAGCCAGTTGTCTGTAAGGATGCCCAGTGTGTTGCCAATGCATAAATAGAACATAGCTATTTAACAGTGATGGAGTCTCGAGACTTGGTCTCGGTCTCAAGAATCGTCTCCAGACCCAATTTTGAGAATCTCGGTCTCGAAGGTTTGAGGTCTCGTCACAAGTCTGTTGTCTTGAGACTTTGAATATTGCAAGGATATGGTTTAGTAAAACTGTAATTCAACGAGTTTTTCTCTATTGTATTTACATGTAAGAAAGAATAAAAACAAGTCGGAAAAATGCGAGAAATTCGAAATAAATTCAACTTGGGAAGCGGTGACGACAGTTTTTTGAAAAATTTCGCAAAAATTCACAAGTTTTAAAATCTCGAGTCTCGATCTCGAATTTCAAATCTCGGTCTCGGAATTTTTGATAAAACCTCAGTCTCGAAGTTTTAACGAGGTCTCAGTCTCGAAGGTCACGGTCTCGACTAAATTACTGCTATTTAGTGTTGCCAAGGCGAAAAGAAAACACAATTGAAATTGATATGCCAAATATTTCATTTTGCGCATAAGATTCAACAAAATTTCACTATTTAGGATGTTGTTACAACGCTTGAAATTACACCGAATTACAGCTATTTTTCGATGGTGTGGCACGAATTTTTCCTACACACAAGCATGCAAATTACACCACCTGGCAACACTGTTCGATAATACCAATGTGATAAGCAATCCCGAGATGGGTGGCCAGATTGTGCGCGGTGTGTTCTGCCAAACTCTTACGAAGTCCTGCCAAATTTCAAATCATAAGGCCAAAATACTGGCAAAATTCTGCAAAATGTCTTCATTAAACGATTTTCTGGACAAAGTACTAACTGTATTGGACAAAGTACTAACTGTATTACCGGTACTTAGGTTAATTAGACACAATTCGAAATTTGAAAGTGGGGGCCTAGGCCCATGTCCTCCCGGTTCCGCCACCCATGGCAGTGTGCACTAATATATTGTGTTTGAAGGACCTGTACCCCACAAAATGACTGGGTTGTATAAAGCGTTCCTATTAACAATTGTTAGATTCTAGAGTTTTAAATTGTTTTAGGTGTTCGGAATTGGAATGAATCATTTTTTAAAAGGATTCTAGCATGATGTTGCCATTCCCGAGCACAACGTTATAGTTATTTGACATTTATACACCATTCCCACACATATTTTGCTTCAAAAAATCGACTGAAATATTATTTTGCGAAATCCAAGCCACAAACTGCCCTGTTTGACGAGGTCAAACAATAGGTTATAAACAGCCTCATTGCATATCCTGATGTGATGCTTTGAGGTTCGTGAGGATGCAGCAAACTTTGACGCTGGGGTTTTCTGGCATTTGCCTTATTCGCGCAAAGCCGGAACATTGGGTGGAATTGCTGGCCTTCGTGACTCGCGGAAAGTTTATCAATACTCGACGTATTGCTAAGAAAACGTATGTCAACTTAATTGCTGTACAATTAAGGATCGCTTCGTTGCTTCCAAGTCCTCAAGATTAAGCGTCTCTGCCGTAATGATCCTCTCCAAAATTACCCACCAAGTTAAACCGCAATTGTACATAAAATTACTGATCTGCGAAGGATTAATGCAAATGTGGATTTCGACAGACGGCAGTAAAGGACAACATTGGTTCACCAACAACCTGAAATTCGCATTTGAATCTTTGGAGCTCTTCACCACTTTAAGAAATAACAGACTCTGCAACTTTCAGTTTAAGAAATTACCCCCTATCGAAGATTTGTGCAGAGATGCTTCTTATAATAGATTTGTGTATTTTTTTCAAGATCGAGCTTAAAGCTTGAATTATTCTGCAAGTCTTCCCACCTGTGCCGCGAAATGGAACTTTCACTGATATTTGAAACTTACGACGAATTTCAAAACTTCTCGGAGGATTTGTTGCTATGGTGTTTTGCAACGTAGTTTAAACAGGAATTTGATAACGTTCATCAATCTCAAATAGTTCAGTTTCAAGCATGATTAGCAAAAGAAACATATTTCTGCGATTACTCAAAAGCTTGATTGACATTTTCATGGAACCATCTGTTTTCGTATAGCGGCAATCTTTGGGCTTATACTTGAATATTTTTGAAGCAGTTTCTTTTTATGTTCATAAGTAAAACAAATTTTGAAAAATGCGAAACAACCCAAAAACTATATCAAACACTAAGATTTCAAGGAGGAAACCCGTTAGAAATGAACTTCATTTAATCAGCTCTTCCGCTAATGTATTTCTACAATGAAAGCAGAGATGAAAACAAACAGGATCCAACTACACAAAAATTGATTGAACGCTAAAAGAGTAAGTGAAGTGTACGAGCAAATGTGGAGCTACGTTTTGTTTTGTAATTTCCTATTTGGGTATATTTCCAGTCAGTGGGAGGTTGTGATAGTACAGTACCAGTGTCGTTTTACAGAAATTTTGGGCAATGTTGAGTTGGGAAAACTGAGCCATTTCACATGCAAGATCCTATATTTAAGTAAGAAGTTCACTTATCGTCAAACGCTTTTATTTATAACTTTGCTTATGCCTTTCATCACACATACCCAGTGCTAGCTGGTGTTGCATTAATGATCTTTGCGATAAAAACTTCACTGATTGTATCTTGGTTGAACTATTTTGCCAAACATTGGCACAAGAACATTTTCATTAGCTTTTTGTATTTGTTTAGATGGGGGAAATTGATACACGTTCGTTATTGGCGGACGATAGCCCTAGTAAAGAATTTGTAAATTTTGGCCAATTTGCTCAAGCAGTTTATTGTTCCAACATGAAATATATATGAGTAGTGAGGCCACAATGTTCCCACTTGAATAAAATCATTCTGTGACCGCACACGAGCAGAACGAGTCTTAAAACAAACTTGTTTTTGAAGAAACCATGGTCAAATCGAATAAACGTGTAAAATTTTTTTTTCAGAAGATAAGAAACCACATATTTTCTTAAACACGCGATACTCAACTTAGACAACTTTACCTTCCTCTTCTTCTTCGTCGTCGTCGTCTTCTCCATGAGTCGCTGAGCACAATCAGTCCTAATATCACCCAAACCATCAACAGCTTTATGTTCATCTTGAAAACTCTAATCAAATATCAATCGATCAAAAAGAGTTTGTTTGTGAATGGTCTCGAGCTGGAAAGGACGTACTCGCGTACTCGCCGCGCACGCGTACTTGCCGCATGTGTTGAGCGGTCTAGTGCGATTCATTAGATCAGTGGTCTTCAACCATTTTTGCACAATCGCTCCCTACCTATAATTTTTGCGTTGCTTGAAGATTTTGCTTTGTTTTGAAAATAATTTTAGGTTAATGAAACAAAAACTGGTAATTTAGTTAGCACAAACCGAAACGAACAAAGGGTCCGGCTTAATCGCCTCTGCACCCGTGTCGGACTTTTCTGCTCTTGCTTACACAAATAGGCTATTGCCTCTTTTGCGGCTTGTGAGTTTGGCGCAGAAGAACAAACCGTCGACTATGTTGTCCTCGAATGTCCAATCCATCAACACCCCCACGGATTGCATGGCCTGATGGTTCTGGATGATGAGACAATAGAATGGCTGATCAACACCTGCTCCAAGATCTAGTGTGGCCAAGCAGTGGGTTGAAAGATCCCGCTCAAACGATGAAGCTGGTTTCAACTAATGCGAACATTGCTATGGTGCTTCTCACAAGTTTTTTTCAAAGCAGGTCGCAAGTTGATCAGCGTACGTCGTATGGTGTTTCCCGGGTCGTGTTCAGGTCAAGACTATTGTGGCATTTATTACACATGTGCAGTAGCCTACTTGTATGAAACCTGGATCAGCATTATAAGTCGTAGGAAACGGCAGTAACAATACTGCAGCTTGGCGTTTCCCAAAAGTCCTTGAAAACGCTCAGTGTGCTTAATCCAAAAATTTGATCATCCGTGTGTATGGAATATAGCACGGGTTTCATCGTCGCTTTGGATGACGATGAGACGTTCGTGAATGGTGGAATAGCATTCGCTTATGCTGGCTAGCTGGCACAAAGGTATAGTATTTCAGTCAGTAACTTTCTGCGTGATCTACACAAAAGTATGACTTCATAGCATAGTCTTAGCCAGGGGCCATGTCCCGCCAAATTTTAGCATATCTGGGTCATTTTGTGCTTTCATAAACGGCATCCCAAGCAAAAGACTGTTGCTCGCCTGAAATCAAAAATTTTGTCCCCCAAAAAAATTTTGGCTGGCTATGCTACTGCTTCATAGCAATCCTCAAACTACAGGTGGCGAAAAAGAGTTGTTGAGCTCCTTAGTTTAGACAAGATGGTGTGTTGGTGCTTACTTGCCGGTCTGAGTTACTTTTTTCCTAGCATACTGTTCTATTATACTGTCTCATCAGTCAGATGAACACAAAACAACTATATTCACAGTACAGCAAGACATTCGAACTGATTGAAGAAAACATAAAAACTTTTTACAATTTATGGCTAGCTGTAACTAGTTTCATTAGCCTTTAATTGCTATGTAAATCGTCTCGAAACAGTCACATTTCCAGTATTTTTACAACAAAACACACCAGTAACCCTACATTGTTTTACTGAAGGTACTAATACTAAACAAATATTACAAAACACATGACAACGGACTGTGGCGTTTTTTTGCCTAGGAAACAATCGTTTGGCAATGCTATACCGAAGCCTTTGAAATTTGTTTCAAGGCAATTTTGCTAGTAATAATACATACGGTTGGAGGGATTCGCGCCAGTTCACGACGAAAATTAACGAGGCTAAACTTGATGGCAACTTACAATTAATATTCGCTATCACCGCGACAGCCGATGCGATGATTTAGTGGTAGTAATGGTATGATTGTTGGGCCGTTTTTGCTATCGTCAAAGAAGCTGAAAATTTTCCTCTTGAAAAATTGGAGTTTGACTGATTGCATATTTTCCGATTTTCACATTCATGATCTTCGCGTGAAGTGTAATGCTTGACTTCCAACGATTGACAATTTCAGTGATATTGGATGGTTGGTGCAGGGAAGCGTTACACAGAATAAAGCTAGTTTGTTACGTCACCAGTCCGATATCATGTGTTTTATAACTTTTGTTATGAACCATGGAGTAGAAAGTGCATCAAATACTTTGGTTCCAGAGGGACAAATATTGTAATTTGGAATCTATTCAAAATTTTAGTATGTTTCAACCAGTAGAAATCGCGTTCCTGGAAACTGAAATCGCCCCCAAAATTTCGTAAATCACAAAATCGCCCCCACAACGCTTAAAATCCCAGTATGGGGGGCGAGTTCGCCCACGTTGAGGAACACTGCATTAGATGAAGTTTCGGCGGTGATCCCAATCTGACTTCATGCGTCAACTTGTCAAGGTGAAATCGTAAGCTAATGTTAAATCTAGAGTAGTTGGTGAATTTGCATGCGTTGCTTTGGGGCTTTGTTGAGCTAACGTGGTTTTCTAAACATATTTTTGATGGTGAACTACTTTCCTACGTTTCCAATGTGTCACTTATCGTGTCTTTGTTAAATGCGTTTTCTTAAAGCATCGTTGGCCATCATTTCAAACATTTTCTCCAAATGTTGTTGCTTCATTGGTTTACACATTTTCTTTATAGTCAGTTTGCTGTTATTGAGGTATCTCGCATCAAAACTAAATGTAATGTGGTGTCAACTTTCAGATTTCTTCCAGAAAACCTGAACAAGCCCCGGCCAAACATCCGCTATTTCAAAGAAAGTCGTTTTTCGGGTGTACTTCAACGTTTGCAGATTTTGGCCAGGTGAATAAGTTAGAAACTACCCTTGTATTTAAGCCTGCTAATGCAGTGTAGCATTCAAGCTTACGATGAAGCTTAGGGGGTGGTTGCAGTAGATAAAAGTATAACCCCGGCCCTGGCAGGTGTTTTAGTTTTGTCGCCAAAATCTTACGAGTACATTTCGTACAAAAATCAGGCAGAAATACAGTGTTCAGAGCAAAATAACAAAATCCTTAGCTTTTGAGTTCAAATGTCTTTTTCATTTCGTTTAGATCCCAAGGCTGTCCACAACGAAGGAATCGTCAAACCTCGACCAAAGCAACTGAAGGGTTATCGAACATCAAAAATTCTTACGGGTCCTTAATAGAGCAGTACTGTGTACTTTCTTCTGAGATAAAAAGACAAACGTGAGTCATGCAATTGAGCAGAAACAACACTTTTCACTCCTGCTATGACACACATGCGCTTGATGCTGAAGGTCGCTTTGAAATAACAGCAGCATACACTTGTTCACGCAAAGAAATTTTACCTAAAATTCCATAACGTTTTGCATATTGAAGGTACTATCGTAAACGTTGGCACCAAACTTACCTCTAGATTACCATTCAGCGGTTTGCAACTGTTTTAGCTTTCGGCGCAGTCGTCTGCCTTTAATTGGCAGTAGGGATGTGCCAAGGTGGGCTGTTGCTGCAGTGCTGGCAAGAAAGCTACAACCGTGCTTGATGGTTATGACGCACTGGAAAAGTAAATCAACCTCTTTCCGCAAACTATTTTTTCTGCGTTTTTGTGTTCTCATCTTCGTCTTCCTCCAAAGAAAGCCAACCTCTTGTGGCAAAATATTTTGTCTGAGTTGTGTTTTCATCTTCGTCGTCCTGATGGCGTTTTCCTGTATATGAAAGATTGCCGGTGCAAACGATAAATAAGAAAATCGTTTCGCATTCTAGTCAGATTTGCCTTTCTGGGCGTCTTTACTGGTGCTCGAAAGTGATTCCAGGTACATTCCAGGACCATGGAATTAGGAAACTCCGCCTTTGTTTGCTGGTCTAGCAGCCGCAACGCAAACTTCACGAAAGCACACCGCTAAAGTGTCAAAGTGTCAAGGAATTGCTTTCGCTGCAAAGAAAAAGCTTTTTTTCGTCGAAGTTTTGTTCTAGCCCAGGGGGGTGATCAACCTTTTTCTGACCATGTGCCCCCATCAGCATTTCTACAGAAAAGTAACAAGAGATGGTAATGGTCAGATGACGTGCTAAAAAAAACTTTCTTAATACGTTTGCGGTTGAGAAAAAGCAAGATTGAATATGAGAACACTGGTAATAATAATAAGATTCAGCAAGATTCATTATAATTCTGAAAAGTTACAAAAAATTTACAACGGACCATTCTTTCGCTTTTGGGGCAAATTTCAGTGACAAATATTTACAGTTTTAACTTTGTTTTCTCGTTTTGTTTCGAAAAACACTTTTTCCCTTTTCTAATACGTTGACCATTTAAATTACTCACAAAACTTGTCAACGAAGCTGGTGAATGATGCAGCAATCCTTTACGTTCTCGTCAATATACTGTACTGATGTAGGTTGATTTCTAACTGATTTCAAATATAACATTACTTTTGACGGTCAAAGCAATATTCCTTATCAACCTGGACGTCCTCAACCCCAAACATCATCACAATTGTATGTTAATGTACGTATAAAGATTAGAACATCGGTTTCCAACCTGGGGTACATGTACCCCAGGGGTACATTTGCTTATCTGAAGCGGTACAGTCGTCTTTAGTGAAAAACAAATTTAAATAGTATTTATTTCCAAATACACTTAAAAGCACTAGCGTTTCTGTATGCTTTCGAGGAATCAGTCGACTGCCATCTGCTTTAGTCTTTTTGCGATGATTCAAACTTGCACATGCAGTATCTCTATTCAAGTATGTACTTTCCACGATGGGTGTAAGCAAGGAGTCGATCAGCAAATTTTTAATAGGAAATCGATTTTACGTAACATTACGCATCCTCAGTCCTTATTCAAATTCAAATATTTGCTGATCGATTCCCTGCTTGCATCCATCGTGGAAAGTACATATTATTTCCAAATATTTATACATACCCGCATATCAGTGAATAATATTGTAAAAAATTCATTAAACACTTATTGCTAAGTATATCTATGATTAGTCATGATAAAATATTTGGGAACTAATACAAATGAGATGGAAAAAAAATGAAGCGGCTGTTTCAACATGGTTTGATCATGTCCGCAATAATATGTAGTGCGGCTGCCAGCCGTAACGTATGTATTTTTAGGTTATTAAGTATAATTACCTTATCAAACGGGAATCATTGTTATGTATATTACTCACGTTACGCCTGCCAGCCGCACGAGACAAAATTTGATCATGTTCAGTGGCCTGATCATGTTCAGTGGCCTTTTCTCGTGGTAGATTCAGTGGCCTGCCGCTTTTCCAATTCACGGGGTTGTTGAAGCTGTTAACGCGGATGATTGTACAGTATATTGCGGAAGTTACGCAAGTACGAAAACGTTATTTCAAGACTGCGGTTGGCCATGATTGTTTTGAGGAGCTCGGTCGCATTAACGCTTACCCGGAAGACATTGCATGTGCGGGAGTGGTGAGATATTACCTTGCTTCGCTATTCGCAGGCGTGATTTGCCCATTCAAAGTCTCAATTTTCATGTAATGCTTGAATAGATAAACTTTGCAAGTTGTTTGAAGCAAATGACAGCTGTTGCTTCCGATTTATTATGGAACGCTGTTCGACAACTTTCTCGTGGGAGATATGGAACGTTTTTTGCCGTTTGTTTTTCGGCAAAGAGCGATGAATGGAATCTGCAAAGCTGCGAATATCGGTGGAAAACGTAGGCGTTCATCATACAAATGAAACATTAATTGCTCATAAGCGTTCTCAAGGTGTATCTGTTGGTTTCGTGAAATGCTAATCACTCTGCTGAAAAATAAATGTGTTTTTAGAAATTACAAAATATACATTTATGTAAAATGTTTACAGCTCTTTTCTGAAAAGCATGAAGAGGTGCCTCTACGTTTTAAAACAATCTCCCCAAGACCAAAAATCCGAAAAGTCGTTGCGGTCAAAGTTTGGATTTATGGATGCTGCCAGAATGTTCAACATCAACAGATCTTTGAATTTCCCCAATATAGCTGAACTAACGGGCAATATTCCATTGCGACTGCACGGAAAATCTCTGCCAGCTTCAGACCAGGCTTGCATAATCTCCAAGATAAGGTCGACGTGCCAACCAATCGTATGGATTGGGGAAAAAGTAAGCCTTTCATTGTCTCGTTGATTGTGAACCCCCGCAGGCACAAACACAAAGTGGCGATAATGACAAAAACTTGTGAAATCTGTTATGCAATCAGCATGAGAGCGCTGTCGTTACAAAACACCAACGGAAATTTTTCCCTGTTCAGCGTGTGTTTTTTTTGTGAACAGAACAACAGGTAAGTTGATGACTAAGAATCCAAGCCTACGTTAGACTATTGGCATAATGTCAAAATGTTAAGTATCCAAATTATTTACTTGACCCGTTTTTTCAAGGAAGTCAAGTCCCAGGTGAACTTTTTCAACATGTTGTTTTTACGTGAAGACTGGTTCCTGCATCCACTTTATCATGCCGCTTTTCCAATTCACGGGGTTGTAGAAGCTGTTAACGCTGATTATTGTACAGTATATTGCGGAAGTTACGCAAGTACGAAAACGTTATTTCAAGACTGCGGTTGGCCATGATTGTTTTGAGGAGCTCGGTCGCTTTAACGCTTACCCGGAAGACATCGCATGTGTGGGATGTGGTGAGATATTACCTTGCTTCGCTCTTAAATTGTGACTGGACCCACGATCGATCTCGCCTGTTTGCCTGATTGCAAAAGCAACTGTGGCTGGTTGATCTGAGCGTCGTCATTTTCTACTTACTCGCCGACAGATGCGCACCGTTTTCTTGATCGCTGCCGTTGTGTTGGTGCTACCTGCTTTTTTACGTTTCGCATTCCGATTTAAGTGTAACAAAGCCTACATCTAGGCGCGACGGCGAGTTATGTGTCACAACACGAGAACGGCAAAGATTTTCCTGGCCATGCGACATACACGCAATCTTTCCATCCCTTACTCACATAAACACATGGTTCAAACTGCGATTCGACAAGAAAAAAACTCCGCACAATCACACCAACGCTTTCAATCACGTTTCATTTAGGACGATTCAATCTTTTAATTCAGCCGAAAACGAACGGGAACTTTATTTTCTATTTCGATCAAGGTTTGTTCAAAAACTCTGTGAAAGGTTTCAGGGTTAGAAACAGTTGTGGGGGTTACCGTCCGATGACAATGGAGCGTGCGAAATTTAATAGGTGTTTAATATTTAATATTTAACAAATTTATCGTCATGCTGCATCGAAGTGTCGCTTTTCACGTGGTGAGGTTTATTAGATGTGTCTTTTTTTTCAGAAATTGAAAACATGTGAAGAGTATCCTGCTAGCATCATTTGCAGTCTGTTTCTATCTCAGGTGAACCTTGTTTGGAAACGCATTGGGAAATGGATCCATTGCTGCCTTTCTGTTGCAAAGAACTGGCTTGTTGCGCTCGCGGTAAAACAGTGGCTGTTCTTATTTTCAACCTATCTACTTTGAAACGCTTGTTTTTTTTCAGGATCTCGCCTGATTTTGCTGCGTTTTACTTGTATTTATGTCGCAAAGCTGCTACGAAAGATTCCTTGTCAGTGTAGGACCAACGTTTGCCAGTTTCAACCGAAATATGTCGATTCATTCTTCATTCATACTCATTTCAGTTTGGCGTCAAAGGATCCAGATTAATGTGGTTTCCTTGAATTAATCAGCCGCTTCAAATTTGGCGCAGACTCGTCTTTAACAATATCCGTTTCGCAACACTTTCGCAGATGTTGCAGGAGATGCCAGATAAAGGATTTAGCAAAAGTGCTTTTTTGCCTTTACTTGTGCAAATCGATTTAAAAGTATTTACTGGACAATGCTGATGACGAAAAGTATGTTTCGTGCAAAAAAAAACAGCCGGAGCCATTATTAGTTTCTTTGGATGAGAGTTCTCCGATACTAGAACATCAGTTAATGAGATACTAGAACAACAGGCTCAGTGCTTGCAGAAGGCCTGTAAGAGCTACGGTGTCAAATTGTCAATTATGTCAATATTACCCGACCTACAATTTTGTAAGAGTCATTTCCTTGCCATCTGCTCATAGCATTGTTTTCTGTAGGGTATCTCGGCGATGGATCCAGGTTGTGATGAGTGCTTGCTTGCCATGTAAAAAGACCCAGCGCCGATCATAAAAGTGCCGCCATTTCCACCCCTTGAATTAGCTTATAAGAATTTAAAATGAAAGAAGATCATGCTTCGTTCGTATTTAAAGACATAAAGATGAACTAAGCATCTTGAAGACAACAATCAAACACTCACAAACTGAAATGTGTCTTGCTTTGTATTATCGATTATAAGACTTGCTTTTTCTACTTGCCACCACCTTCCACATCATTACCTATTTTTTGCCTTCTTTACTCATGCATATACAAACCCTACATGTTTCGTCAAATTTTCTTTCCCTGTTGGTTTTTAGTCCCCCGTAAGCCCACCGCATGGCTTTTCAATAGTTACTTATAACAGGGGATCAAATGAAAACGTTAAGGGATGTGATGGCAGCATACCTACTTTACAGATGTAAACATTTATGTATGTCAATATTTTGTGTAGTATCCCCGTATCTAAAAAAGTATCTGTACTGCATATAGCAAGTATTATAATAAATCTGATAATACATAAAGTGATGTAAAAAACGTTTCATTGTTCACTTCACGTTTCAGTAGTGGTTTAACTCTCTTAGAATTTATGAAAGGCTTCAAACATTAACCTTTTCGGCACTTGCGCAGTGCCCTCTATAGGTCATTGTGAACTCCACACTTAGTCTAGCTGTTGGGTTTCTTCCAATTACACGTGCCTAGTGTTATTCCTTGCCTTTGTTCGTTACCAACAGAACCATCGCCAGTAGGTCTTCAATTGGGGGACGTTACGTTTGTGCAGGGAGGATTGACATTCTAAAATTTGACAAAAAGTCACTGATATAGTAAAACTAGTTGATATTTTGCCTTAAAAGATTAAGGACGCTTTTAAATTTTGAACTGCGCAGGTTTCAGCATTCTTTCTTTTTTATCTCATCATTTTGTGTGGAAAATATAAAAAAATAGTTGATGAGTCCCGGTGTTTGTGATACAAGTTTGTTCGGGTTTGGAAAACTAGGTGACTAATTTGTTAAGGAAGCGATAAACTAACGGTGCAACAGAATTATTGGTTAGAATTATAATTGAACCTGAAGATGCCCTGAACGTATACTATTTAATAAAAACTTGGAGTCTGACGGCTGTGCCTGTGGATCAAAACTATGAACATTGATAGTTTGCAACAACCACGTGTCAAGGAATATTTTAGTCAACTTGGCCAGACCTTGACATGCTCCTGGTGAACACGTTTACGCAGAGGACGAAGTTATCTGTTAATATAAGAAACTAGCGGAGTTCTGGGCCTGAACATTGTTGAAGGATCTATCAGTACTTGAATAGCAAAGGAAAGCAAACCCGCGCAAAACCTCATAAAGTCATCATAACATCAAAGCAAATCTTCAGCTTTGATTAGGACCCCCGCGATTACCTTTTCCTTCTATTGTTATGATTAAAATGATGGCAAAACAAAACAGTTTCCTGAAAACTTAGTTTTAAAAAGGATTGATGGTGTTTTCTTTATCAATCGGTGAAGTGAAAATCAGATGAACAACAACTGAAGGTAAGCACCGAATGAATTTCTGTTAACTTAATTGGACAACTCTTATTGAAACTGATATAACTTGATCTCCACTAAAACATTTATAAAGAGGGTTAATGCTACAGAAGTGTGTAGATGTATAGCAAACGTATGCAATAGTTGCAAAAACCAAACAAAAACGTCAATCTACGTTTTTGTAACACAAAATTTTAAAGAAAATTACGAAAACGAAAAAATCGTTTTCTGAAGCTACGTCACTGCGAAGCTAGTTGAGGGAATTCATGAAGTTTAATACAACAAAATAGAATTGAGTAATAAAAATATCTGTTGTTCACCTTACGGCTGCTTGAAGTAACGCAGTGCTGTTTTGTCTAAATTGAAACATTTCAAGAAAGATGTGAAACGGTTTCAAATCTCCGTTGGCCAATCAAAGATTGCCTGCGCCACAAGTCGGGTTTTTTAGATTATTCTTACGCTAGGAGGTGTTTGAAATGAGATTAGAGCACATTAAACAAAATTTTTCAATCTCAAGCTTTTCTCAATTGAAACTTGTTGGACTTGCAGTTAAATTCATATCAAATTTGTAAGTAATCAATTTGTCAAGCATATAAAACTGTTGAATCCTGCCTTTGACAAATCCCAGGGCTTTAACGTAACTGTTGCATAAAATGTTTCATTAAAAACTAACTCTCAAGTTTTAATTTGGAGTTAATACATAATTAGTAAATTTGAAGCAAACCATTTCAACATTTTGCCCAATTTGTCTTGTTTCGATTAATGTTGATGCTGTTCACAAAATCCCTTCTGCTGTTTTGCAATAGACCAATTCATATAAGAACCGAAGTCATATGTGTGGGATATGCTTCACGCCAATGTGAAGCTCTAATCTGTTGTCAACATGAAGCTAACTGGAAAACAAGCTGTTCCGTTGCCGGCGTACCTTCCGTTGTCTGTCTAGAAAGTCTGATGCAACGCACGGACCGAAACACGTTTTTTTCTCGGAGAGGTGCAAGCATGCTAAAGATGATGATAACCGAAAAAAAATAAATAAATCCTAAAAGGGTAAACGGCTTGAAAAACGCGTAAGATATTTAGTATTCAAAGAATAATGCTGTATCACATTTAAATGTAGGTGCAGCACAATGGACAAGAAATTGTTTGTGGTCCTATTAGTACTCGCCCTGATCGTGAGTACGGAATCGTGGGGCAGAAGGCGGAGAACCAGAAGGAAACGAAGAAGGTGATATAGTGAAATTTTACTAGTGGAGATTCTAACGAGGGCCTGTGTTGGCCATTCCCCCCCAGATTTTTGCTTAGCCCCATGTTTGCACTCCCAATTTTTTCTTAATTTGTCGTTTAAGTTCGTTTGGTTGACATATACAGCAGATAACTTTCGGTCAGCAATGCGACAATTTTGAAGCCCTCTAGCCTGCATTCAGCATTTCCCAAATGCACGATAAGCTGTTCGGTTGTTTTTGACGGTCGGGTAACGAGAGTTTTTATGACGACACACACCAGTAACTGCTCGGGTCCTGCGTGAAATTTAGTCAGACCGCGGTCGTGATGTTGAAAAAGTCGTTTCAAAACTAAGAAACAGTCGCAGAAATGGGGAGATTGACCTTTCGTGCATTTCAATGTAAGATGGAACTGAGTTACATTACTGACAGCGGATTGTTGCTTGTCCCAGTAGCAAAAGGTTTGTGACAGCATTAAGAACTGGTTTCAGTTAATTTATCTCAATTTATCCTGGCTGCGGTATTTCGCTCTACTGCCTTGTGCATATGACTTGGAAACATCTTATGTATGTGGTTCGTGACTACAGTTTTAACTCTACCCACACATGTCCTGCAACCTCATAGAGGATTTTCTGTATTGATTCATAAATGTTTCTTTCTAATATTGGAGGTCAAATATTTCTATCAGAAAAACACTTGAAGGAATTCGCAAATCATGTTCGTTTAATGAAAACGATCTAAAACATGAAATAATTTTTACAAAGAATTTGCTTCGGAAGGAGTCGAAGCTGCCTATATCGTTCGAACAACTTTTGTCATTTATAGTTACTCAAAAAGCTGTGTTTGGTTTTTACTGCTATCTGTAACTCTTCCCGCAACAAGAGCTTCATGTGAGAGAAGTTTTTCAAAAATAAAATTAGTGAAAACATTTTCCAGAAACACCATGACGGGTGAAAGATTGGGTAACATTAATCCAGGCTCGTAGGCAGGGGGACGCAAGGGGGCGAAGTCCCACTTGCAAACCTTTTCGCCCTCCCTTGAAATGTGATGGACATAGTTTTGAACTATTGGAAATAGTTTAAAAATTTAGGCTCCTCTCAGAAAACTCCTCACTCCCCCTGGTTTCCCAAGTTGCTTGAGGCCTGCATTGACCTACTTTCACTTGAAAGGTACATGTCGTTTGCCATTAAATAATATTAATAAATAAAATAAATAACTAAATGGAAATCTTGCATTATTTCAATGGACACCACGCTCGTCAAAATAATGCTTTGCTGGTCATAATATTTGGTATTGTTCTTCAAAGCGCCTCGTTTGCAGACAGTTGTATCTTNGAGACCTGGTTCACGTATAGGTTTTTTGATCTGCCCAATATAGGCTTAAAATGTTTTCTACATCAGGNGGTTTAGGCTCAGAAGAGTGTGGAAAGGTGTTAAGAAGGTTGCCAAGAAGGTTTGGCGTTTCTTCAAACTTCTCAAAGGGGACGGATCGACTGATCTTCAAACTCTTCAGGAACTCCGAGATTTGAGAAAGCAGGTACGGAAAACGTCTGCTTCGCACCAAAATATTTTGCGTTAAGAAAGAACAGTTTCCTTACAGTGCCACTCGTTGATCTCACAATTAATTTAAATCGATAGTTTTGCAGATAGTGTTTTTATTTCTCAAGCTTTATCTTAACCACCTAGCATACAAGTTGATACAGTTCATTCACAGCCGATGCAATTTTGTCTAAGATGGAGGGCTTTTGGTGTTGTTTGTAAATAACGATATTGATATCTTGAGGTGATTTATCTTTGGGTTGCTCGTTGTCCTTAGCCGATTTGTCAACGACGTCGCCAATGTTGACGTATTACGTGCAAATGATTCAGCTATTCGTTACAGTTGCATCGCTGAGATAGAATTCTATGATGCTTCAATTTGCTACCATTTCCATTAATTTCACTGCAAAGAAAGTTTTTCCTGAATTATTGCGTCCTTGCGAGATTGTACAGGCGATTCGGTACTAAGTTAACGCTTGAATTATTCTGAAACAAACCAAAGAACGAATGCATTTAAACGATTTGAAACGAGACTGGAAACAGCTGCGCAGTGCCAGAAAGCACTCGAGCATGATTAATCATGAATATATAGCAAATTGCGATTTCTTTTAATGGAAAGTATGATTATTTTCTTGTAGGACCCTGACAGTTATCTAGCTGGCATGATGATTGTGGCAGATGAGCTACTTTTGGAAATGAGCAAAGACGAGGCAGAGGATCAGTTGCAAGCTTTGGATGCGAAAATAGCTGGTAGTTGTATAATATTTATGAAAACGTAGGAATCAATTATCAATTGTTTTTTCAAAATAAACAAGGTTCAATTTTAGCTACGGGTGATGTACTAATCTTTGGTTTTGTGAATGAGTTTGCAATATAGGAAATCCTGCAATTTACTTTTAACATGTTTACTCTTTGTAATACGTTTGCAATATTTAAGTTAGCTACTCTGGTCCACAATATCGTACTTGTGCAGCAAAAATGATGTTCGAGTTATTGTCACTGAAGTGTTCACGTTTTTGAAAATTGGAAAAGAATACAAGTTTGTACTTGAACGGTCTTGAAGTCATCGGTAACAGAAAAAATTGAAACCTTCAGACAATCAACATTCAATAAAACTGTAGTTGGCACTAGAAGTACAGATTTTGTGTCCAATAGAAAGTTTATTGACCACAATATTTTCATTCATTGTAAGAAGATGTGCATTAAGCTGTAGTCATGATTTTTTTCAGAAGAAGAACGAAGTGTGTTTGACGACGAAGAAAAGGAAGGAGACAATATCCGCACGGGTGGGACTTTTTTTGTGAGACTTAGAACTGCAGATAACAGTTTATGAAATCATAAAGTTTCAGAGAATTATTACTGCCATTTGTTTTCCGATTGTAAGAAATAAATGTTAATACTCATTTGTATGGTTTCACTCAAATTCTAATTTCTTGTTTATTCTCAGACAGAGGAGATGTAGAGGAAGTCTTGAGGTCTTTGGAGCTGGATTCCCAAGACGCTCAAAACGTAATTGCTTAAAACGATGACCTGAAAGAATCATTCGAGTTTCTGCATTAATAAACATCGTACACACTTGCACTGATCGCAGGCTACGTCTTCCACCAGTCAGCTTAGAATTGAAAGGAAAGTGTTGTGAGAGCATCATAAAAATGTGTACATTTTCGTTACTGTCTTCACCTGTCAAGGTGGGGGGAGGCAATTTCACTACAGTTTAAAGAGGTAAATGAAAAACGGTTGACAAGCACTTGTCGAGAAACTACAGATTTCCCTCTGTCCAGTTAAACGTAATTAGAGAAGAAACGGCTGGTTGACGGCGTTTTCATTTTCAACTTATTTTTCGGACACTTCGCCATTAAACAGCGAAGTGCGTTTTCTATTCGATCTTCTACAAACCTTAAAATGCAATGCAATCGTCAAAGATTTGTTTAAGTTTTAGTACACGCAACGTTTAGTGCGCTAATCGCATTATATATTAAAAACAATTTTTGCGCCTTTCTTTCTTAAATATTACATATCTTTGACAATAGCAACAAATCAATTTCTTGATTAATCTGGACATAGTTTATTGACAAAACGGAATCAAATAAATTTTCTGATCTTGAAAACCGTAACGGGAATTTCGTAAAAGTTTTAAAAAATATTCTTCACAAAAAAGCCTTGTGTATTTTGAGCTAAAAATGTGTACTTAATCCTTGTTCAAAATCTTAACACTTAGGAAGTAATCACGACTCCTGATGGTTCGTGAATGTGATTCGTGGGTTTGCTGCAATTCTTAAATTTTATAAAGAATAGACAGCATCACTTTTTCCGGGGCTGTTACGACGCATGACAGTTCTTCTGTGCAAACCAATTGTGAGACTTCTTGAAACAGCTATGCTGCAGTGACAGGTTATATATCGCCTCACACGCATAACATTCTCTTCACAGTCATTCAATGATAAAAGAACGTTTGTTTCGTACCAAGCTGGTGGTCTTAAAATAACGCTACAATTTGCCCACTGCAATTGTCCCAGTCGCATTGACTCAATATATCGTGAACAGAAAGGACCATAGGTGATCATACCACACATCTGTGTTAGGGAAAAGAGTGCCTTATCTGCTTATCACTTAAAACAGGAAATTGTTATTCCTTGAAATACTTAAACATAGTTACTTAACGCCACGCACTAATTCCGGGTTTCTCATCCGGAGCTCTCGGCCCCCGTTGGGGGAACGGAGCGGTGCCCCGGGGGCCACGAGCAGAGGCCTTTACTAAAAAGCTCTATGGTGATATTGCAAAATCGTATTGATGAGCAGGGGGCCACAAATGTTGAGAGTCTCTGGGAAAGGGTGACAAACCACGAAAGGTTGAGAAGCACTGCACTAATTGAACGATGCTGCGATCGATTACCATTTGCGTGAATTTATTTTCAAAGATTTAGCGCAAGTAGCCACAGTTTAAGACAGGGGTGGCCAAATTATGGCCCGCTGACCATTTTATTCTGGCCCCCCAAATACCTTGCACGTTTTTTTCAAGCACCACATTTCCGGCTCTGGACAGCAGCGCCACAACATTGGCTGCTGACAGTAACGTCTATCGCACTGTACCCACCAGTGGACAGGCAGTCACGAATTCGGCCCAAAACGTTTGGCCACACCTGGTTTAAGGTTTGCTGAAACTTCGTTTGTTGTGTTACTACATGCTTCAAAAACAAATCGTGAGCAGTATTGAAATCAGGTTTTTTAGTGATAATGGTACTGTATTTTCCAGAAGACAGCTTGAGATTTAAACTGAAGCACATTTTTGAGCTTGCATTTCAAAACCTGTTTCTGACGCAATTTCGCAACTGTAGGCCCACCCAATGTGATATTCTACGGTATTCCTGGCTGAGATAACGTCAAGTTGAGCAAGTGGTCAAGGTGTATTTTGGAACACAGTCCATGCGTCGGGATTCACGAGTGACGAAAAACTGAACAAGGAGATTGATACACGGATTGGTTAAGCAAAGGCAGTTGTGCGTGAGCTTTCTCGCTTTTTGGTCACAAAACGGGAGAGGTTTCAAACACTGCAAAGCTTTCAGTTTTTAAATCTGTCTTTGTTTCGATCATNAGTTATGCTTATGAACCTTGTGTAATGACTGAAAGAGTGCTATCTCAAGTACAGTTGCAGAGTTAGGATTATTGCGTAAAGTTCACGGCNTGGCACTTTGTGACAATGTCCTAAGATGTGAAATTCGCAAATCCCTGAACGTCGAGTCACTTCTCCTGCGAATAGAGAGATTTCAGATGCGATGGTTCCGGCAGAATACCTCAGGCGAGATCGCTCGGTATCAATGCGTGGGTGCAAGGAAACGGTTCACGCGCGGTTCCATCCACCAGTGCAGCATTCACGCCGAAAGCAGCTGCGTGATACACGGCGCAACCAAGCGGCGATGGGTGCCTGCAGACCACTCGTGGCACTCCAGATGGAGTACAGAACTTCGTGCGACTGAATTGATAGAATCATTCATTGGCTTTGTGTGCTACTGAACGCTTTGATCACATTGTGCGTTTATATCTTTTCAGAAATGCCTGGAAGCAGCTGCAGTAGATTGAGATACACCACTTTATGCCGCAAACTAATCGCAGAAACAACCCAGAGAAACCTTCCAAAACACATGGCTGTTTGTGCATCGCATGCGAAAAACAACATCAACTTCTTTTGCAATTTCGGCATTCGAGAAATTTCTGGGCACACGTCAATCGCGGTTCATTGGAATCCTGTTCGTTCCAAATAATAATTAATGACAGTTACTTTCAAGCAGACTTGGACAAATATAATTTTTTTAGCTTTTCTAAAATAGATTAGGATTAAAAATAGATTAGAATTAAAATTAGCGCATTTGCGAAAACCAGAAACTGAACTAAAATTCCAACTAAAATTACATTTACGCAAATCAAACCAACTTTAATTCATGTTCAATTCATGCCCAAATGTGGATTCATTCTCATAAGGATAAGAATAGCAAAGATAAGTACGTCAAGTTTGCCGCTTTTCTAGCTGTACAATTCGCCTGTATTGCATGGCTAATGACTCAGCCCGAAGGAGCTGATGTCGCTGTCATACCCAGGAGTTCTCGAGCAGCAGCCTTCAGAAAAAGGTAAAGATGTTTGTTTTACCAATTCCCTAAAACAATGGTGTGCAACACATGGGTCAAAATTGGCTCGAGAGCTGAACTTTTGTGTCCCCGTGGAAAGGTCCAGAATCCACTTTTAATGAAACCATTGCGGTTTGAAGGGTATTATCAATCTTCCCGTAGGTGCCCATCGAGTTGTCTAACCCACAGAGCTTGACACATGCAGGCGTGGCCCGTGGACCAATCTGGTTATGGGCAATTGGCCCCGCAGTGTTGCGAGGTTGAACACCCTTGCCCAAAAAGCGCGGCTGGCTAATGCTTTGTGACACGACCCTAAAAAAGTAGTTTTTCATTCTCGCAACCCAATCATTTCTTGAACATATACTTTTTACGGAAAACACTTTATAATTGAATATCAATTTTGAGAATACTATTGACAGTAGCCATTTTTTGCACAAAATTTTACGAAGATTTGCATATAAAATAGTAAATGATTGCATTTATTCTGTCTGGTACATAATGACACAGACGTGATGCTAATATCAAGGGGTAAATTCAAATTATTTCGTGACTTGAAGTGGAAGTGAAAAATTTAACTCCAAACATTGAAAATCCAGTGAAAATTAATCTAACTTAGATTTGTCATTATAAATAAGTAAATGCGACTGGAAGACCTCGCGACCCCTATTTGGCACGCGACCTGCTATTTGCGGACTCCTGCCCTAAAACATCACAGCTGACTGACTGTCGTAAGTACCAGATGACTACTGTGACTTCTGTGTTTGAGTGGATATTTTTATTTTTTTGGTGACAGCAATTGGCGGCAGGCCGAAGCCTGAATTGTGCTTCTTGCCGGGGCGGTTGAGGTGAACGCTCTTTCCCAAGGAGTGGTACGGCAATTCACTCAGTGGCTGAGTGATCGAACATCCAACCTTCCAATTGGAAGGCGGACACTTAACCACTGAGCTATTGAGTAGATAGTCATCTAAAATACTGCATTGTTTCATGGGGCACAACTAGTAATTATGTTTTGCAACAACGGGAAGTAGTGCAAAATAACATAGTACAAACTATTACATATAGCAATTTTAAATGTCACATTACACCTCTGTTTAAAACTCGGAATATTCTGAAACTTCACGATGTTTGTAGATTTGAATTAGCATCATTCGTCAGTTGCTACCACGTTTTCGGGTTAATCCCAAATTTTTTCAAATCTTTTTGCAATACGTCTTTTTACTGTAAATTTTTCTAGGACAACCAATGTGTTGAGTGGCATAAGTTATCCATCCATATACGTCAGGGGTCCCAAAATCAAATTGCTCCGAGGGCCAAATGAGGACCAAAGTAACATAACTCTACGTTCGTAAAAAGAGCTTGTTCTCTCGCTAGCCGAACACGTTTAAACACCGGTCAGTAAACCAAATAACACAAATAATAATTATTTGAAAATTCCCAAAAAGCATTGTGGGCCGCAAAAAACGACCTCACGGGCCACATGGGGCCCGCGGGATGCGCGTTTGAGACCCTGATACAGGGCATGCTTTGACAATAGCCCGTCGTCCATTCCGCACACATGCCGATCCAGCGCACGCGACGCATTTCAAAGAAAGATATCTGGAGCGCGTGGTATTTGAAGAATCGTGTTAAATGAGATGCGTTAACAATGCTGTACCCTCTGCAAGCGTTAACAATGCTGCACCCTCTGCAAGCACAGACACCAAAGGTGATCCTTGTAAAAGCTTCCCGGTGCTTCGCCAAAACATCATATTGCAAAACAACACGCTAGCGACGGAACCACTTCAGCAGGACCTGAGGCACATGCGGTGCTCGCGGCAATTTCTGTGACTGACGATGTTTAACAAAAATGCCCACAGCTAGGGGGCGCTTGTGAACGTCAAATCAGTTGCCGTCACAAAGATGGGCAACGGATGGCACTGAGTTCGAGAAGAGTTCACCGATCCGCGGTTACCGCTGCGGAGAAAATCAACATGTCATACAATGAAGCCGCTTCGCTCGAAACTTCCCGGCGAAGAGCCGGCGAAGACGAACAGCCGTCTCAACAGGTTGGTGAAAATGATACTTGAAGTGGTAATGCGGAAAAATATACGATACACCTCCTTTTCCTTCTCCGCGTACTGCGCTCCAAATGAGACAAAGTAAAGTCCGACTTCCTGACATCCTTCTGCAACAAGGTGTCCTTTGGTGCGACCTGCTTATAAGCCACACAACATGGTTCGATAAGACACCTCCAAGAGGTGAGCGACTCGTTAACAGCATCATTCAAAACTTTCGTGGTGAAAAAGGCTGTGCGCGAGCAGTTGCCGTACGCACCTAGAGCGGCATCGTCACGTGGTCTCACCATGCTGTGTTTCTTGACAGCAGCTTTGAGCAATTGATTCGAGCCGTTTCTTTGATGCAAGTGGATTTTACATCGAATGAACCTTTGCGGCTTGGCTGTAAAACGGACTGTTCATTTTTCGAAAGACAGGCCTTCCGTACCAAAAGGCTGTGTCTTTCTGACAGAACAAGCAACCGCCTGGATCTGTTGCCACGAACTGGAATAGATTGTGGACTGTAACTTTTTTGTAGGAAACCATTGTTTGGCTGGCCATGAATAATTCCGGATTTTCTTTTCTAACAGAAGCACAAGGTAATAAGCTAGGCTCGGTGGCAACCAAATTGGCAAGGTTGTTTCGAACTACTGTATTTTGAATCTTGTGAGTGTGCCGCTGCTTGTTTCGTTCTAAAATTCATACTCCTCTGCAATTGCAGTGAGTGGGGGTTTTAAAGGCGCGCCGCAAACATGTACTGAATTGACATGCCACGACCAATCGTATGGCTCTATAACCCGCTGCCTTTATCTCGGTGTCCGAATTCAGTGCGCGCTTGTTTCCAGGATNGAAAAGATTGGCTACATTNAGTGCAGTTTTGAATTATAGCTGTCCTTGACAACATTTGACATATAGTGCAGCTTTTCCGGAATGGACGATTTACTCCGTTGCTTNGATTAGTACAACGCCTTACCGGTTGTGACAGTCTATCCAATTCATATAGATCAGGGGTGGACAACCTATGGCGCACTGAATGTTTTGAAGTGGCGCATTAAGATCCAGGTGATCGTAATAAAGAAAATTAGTGAACCTCTCCAACATTTATTATCGCTTTTGCTTCGCACTAATATCATTGCACTTACCGGTCATCCGCTTGCAACAAGCGTTTTGTGATTTTCTGAAAGAGAAAAAGAGCAACCTGAAGAAAGAGATCTTTGATGTGATAAACGCCGGCTATAAACCGGCTATTTTATCTATCATTTTTAGTTGATTTGAAACTGCAGGGCAAGAACAAAGATTTCCAAACTTTCGTAATTGATATCATTGCATTCAAGATAAAGTGAACCTGTTCACGCAGCAGTCAGAAAATGAGGATATGAGCCATTTTCCATGTTTNAAACAGCAGNCAGTGACGTAACTGACTGGGGACAGGTGTTCGAACCGTCCTCCTGCCTAGGTAGATGCAAAAACCGGACTCCAGGTTAACTTTTATTTTGGTATCTAGTATTCTTTTGGTTTACAGTAGGTTGTTGTTTTCTTGCGTTTTTAGGAAGTTTTCCGGAATATTTAGCTGTGATCTAGGATTTTAGTGTAGTCATACACATCCAGATTCACTACAATTTCTCAATTTGTTTTATGAATGTTGGGCGGTAGGACCCTTAGAGTGCTCATTGAGCCCCAGCAGCTATGTTTTCCCCTGACTCCAACCTCCAGTCACGCCACTGGGAGCAGATTGAATGTGCTGCTTATGTTAGCAATTTGAGAAAACGCAATGAAAAGATTATTTTTTTACAAAATTAATGTGTAAGGCGCTTTTGTGATTTTGCTAAAGAAGACTGCATTTTTGCATTTACAAACCCATATTCACTTAGTGGACAAAACGATGATGAATATGGTGATAAACAAGTAGTATACACATGGGACTAAAAAAAAATTTCAGTATTGAAAACGAAATTTTATGAACTTTTTTCAGTCCTTGGTGCTTTCGAAAGTTCTGCTTCTTGCCATCCTTGACCTGTGAAAACTTCCAAAAATTAAGAAAATTCGCTTGGAGTTGTGTGTCGTAAACATTCGAACAAACATTTTCATCTATGTAATTGATGAAAAGCAAAGCAAGTTCGCGCCTGACTGATTTAAAACTGAAAAATTCACTGCTATTCTCAGTGAAAAATTTAACTCCAAACATTGAAAATCCAGTGAAAATTAATCTAACTTAGATTTGCCATTGAAAAGTAAGTAAATGCGAAGTCTATTTGCTGCTTTACCAGATATTCAATTTGCATCTGACATTATTACTTGTTTTGTCGCACTGTCCCAATTCGATCGAAAAAAAGTGGTTGAACTTGCTCATCGTTGTGTAAGGTTAGCTTCAGGCACCACTGACCTCGACACTGTGCAGTGCCGATCTAACGTTGCCATTGTGGACCCTTGCTTTATTCAACCTTACTACCTCTCTTTTTTTCTATACAGAAAACAGTGAACAACCCAATGCTACACGAACCATAACTTAGTTTCAACCAGCAGTTGGCATCTAGCACTTACTTTTTGGTTGTTGAGTTGCATGTTACTTCGAGAATGATCATTACACGAACGAAAAAATAAAAGCTTGATCACCGAATTAAAATTTTTCTTTTGAGATTTGTCCCATACTGTATTCTTAAATAGAAATTGAAGCCCGAGTATCGCATATTTCATCAAAGCTGCAGAACAGATTCTGGACATGGTGGCCTTCAATTGCCATTGGTACATAACGATTAGGTGAATCTCTTTCGTTCAGATTGTTCTCAAGTCTTCAGATAACTCCCGCAGGATTTGATACAGCACGTTTTCCAATCCGAACACTGAGCCTTCGTGCAACTAACTTTGAGTACCCAATCAAACATTATGCATTCTTAGAAACCTTGTCATCGGCATTTTGTTGCACACCTTTTTTCTGCGTATTCCTATTTTCATAGCCACAACTTGCTTCGGAAAGTCATTGCTTTGGATGAGAAAACAACTAATGCCTTTTTCTCCAAACTATCGAGTATTTACACTTACCTGTGTGTTTATTTCACTTTAATTTAGTCCTAGACATGTTGGCTCCCCTCCAGTGGCGTAGCAAGGGGAGTGGTGGGGGCCTCTGGCGGCACCCTCCGGGAAGCGGCACTGTGCTGATTATAAATTAATTTTTGAAAGGAGTTTAAAATTTCTAACTCTTCTTGATAATTTTTAAACAAATTTTTAAAAGTTTGAAAATTTTAACTCTTTCCGTTATAGTGTTTAGAAGCACTGGACTGGTACGCTAACCTAAAAACACGACATGTGACTGCGGAGCGAACAAAGTGATGAAATGTTTACTCAAAAGTCTGGGTCAAATCCAATGTGCTAAAGATCCCCAGATTTTGTCTTGATATCAGTTTTTTGTAACACTCTTTCATAGGGGGCAGTTGTTCCCCAGTCCCTACACCTTCCTCTACAGACAAATATATTTCCGCCACCCTAATCAAAGTTATTTGCACAAAGGAAAGAGATGACATGAGATCGAAAATTAGCTAACATTGTGGCTCCGGTAGTTCGCGATTTATATTCTCCCTCCTCTCAAAATCTGATTAAAAAGGCTTTGCCTGAAATCGCGGTAAATAGTCAAGGTCAGCTTAATCCTTTTTCGCTTATCGTTGGTTCTTCTGCAACGCCCACTGCACACCGTAACATCAACTGACACCTGGGCATTGGCGAGGAACATTTCGCAGGGGCGCGGTAGTTTAGCGGTAGAGTGTCCGCCCCTGAAGGTTGGGTGGTCGATCCATGTAAGGTCGGGTGGTCGATTCACAGCCACTGAGCGAATCGCCGTAGCGTTCCTTGGACAAGAGCGTTCACCTTAACTGCCCCGGTAGAAAGCGTATTTTAGGCGTTGGCCTACCCCTAATTACAGTCACCAAAATTATAAAAAAACACTCTTCTTTGCACATCTCATGTTATTTTTATGTTCAGTGGGATATTTTCAATAGGCACCATAAGCTGTAGCCTAGTCATTAGGTGGGCTTATCAATATTAAATGTTGGCGGTTGAAATGAAGAACTCTGCAAAGGTAACGTTGCTCAATTTCAATACAACTGCAATTTTTCAGCATGTTACGGCAAGTTCCCTAATTTCAAATTTCTCCGCTCTTTTCGCGCACTAAGTGTCGCCCTTCTTTCAGACATAAGCGCACGGCGCTTTACTTGATTGCTACACTCGTTTTGTGTTCTGGCCGTCTGTGGTGGTCAGTTAGTGGCGTCTGCCTCTGTGCTGGTAGGTCGAGTTCGACTCGAAAAGTGCGTCCGCTTCGGTGCTGGTAGGTCGAGTTCGACTCTCGGCCGGGTCTCACCAAGACCTTGTAAATTGTTACTGCAGCCTTCTTACCAGGCGCACGGTGTGTGGAAGAGCTGCAGGGAACACACCCAGAACACAAAACAAAAACCTGAAATTGAAAACACTCAGTTGTGGCGCTACGAGACCATCATTTACGTCGCGACTTGTGTAATATGTCATGAATAGTATGTTGGTCAAACTAACAACAAATTTTCCAAAAGATGATCAGCGCATCGCAGTAATTGGAACAAACAATATTGTAAAACTGACAGTGACAAGGACCAGATGGCCTTGTCGCGGCACT
>JGI24158J21664_10000302_pt1 | contig 41490 bp, 20 predicted proteins | sample Ectturendosymbi3_FD_21664 | JGI IMG/M metagenome (IMG submission 21664) | reverse complement strand
ATCAATGAGCTATGACGCACAGCTTGTTCAAATACACTCGAACAAATGCGTCTACTCAGAGAAATCTTTGCGCCGTGTCAGCATAGGCTACCGGACCGGTACATCATTAAAATTCTGCAGCACAACCAATTTACTGTATGTATGTTAGCAATTGCATAGCCATTTGCAAGTGGAAAAAGACGTTGTTTATAGTTTTGAAAATTTTTATCGTTTTGAAAGTCCATTGGTTTTACCAAATTTTACAGCAAGAGGGTGTTCATTCACACATGAAAATGGCCCAGCTTTCACGTTGTAGTTTACTTCAGCGCTTGGTAAGTTTAGTCAACCTTGGGTCTGACTGTTCTGCGCACCACAAAGCATGTTCTGAGCAGCGATGCACGTCCACAGCTTTTTGCAGTACATAAATAACTTTTACTTTTTTTCAAATAGTCGAATTCAATTAAGGATCAATGATCCTACAGACTTGTTGTCGATACCACTGATTCATGACCTACCGAAGAGCTTGCCACAAGCACCGGTTAAAATACTGTTTTTGTCTTACAATATTATAGACTCACCTGTACAGGGGTAGTTTCTTGAAAAGCGACTTCTTTCGCAAGATCTTCCTTTACTGTTGAAGCTAAAAGCATATAAAAGTTTTGATTCTTTCTGCACTACCTCAGCACAAGTCAGATACTTGTACGCCTTCTGTTTCGCCCAGGTGGGTAAACACTCCGCTCTTTCACGACGTGCTTTGCGACTGTCACAATTACAATCCATTGTGTCCATTACGCTAGATAAACATGTCGGGCTATTCATACTTTATAGCACATACTCCACCAAACTGAAGTGGAAAAATTGCTCTCAGTAAGTTTAAGAAACGGAAATTGCATCTACGAAAGAAGTTACGTTGCTAATACAGCAAGGTGAGTGTTTTAATTCCAGTGACACTAACTGCTTTTACAAGGCTAATAAGCACAGTGCTTGATTACAGTGACATTTGCTTGCAATGGAAGGGAAGCATGTCTTAAATCAGTGCTTCTTGACCTTCTTCGGTTTCGTTCACCCCTGTCATCGATCGCTACATCCCCTTTCACACTATTGCGAATTTATGGCGGATGTGACAATAATCATGGTAAATCGGGTGTTCATTGGTAGACCACGGTAGGCTATTTGCTCAACTTTATCCACAGCATGCTTACCGCCATGCAGCAAATTGGCTACGATCTTCAAGTATGTTTTGATAGACTCAGCCTCGCAAAATGTTTTTTTTTCGTTTCATCGGCACGCGCTATTTGAAAAGAGGAAAGGAGAAGAGGCTTTTTAGTAGCAGAGTCACTTACGGGTGATGGAGGGAATTTCACCGTTGGCACAATTCGTGCCGTTGCTTGAAAAAATTGCTGGAAAAAGATTGTTCTGATAAATGTCGTGTTTGTTTTGTAAATGACTCCGCGGCTTTGAATGGTACAAGAGCTGGTTGCTATATTTAAAACAGCAAAACATCCATTGAACAGATGGCTCATTGCTCAGTTTTTCACTTCTGGGATGAATAAAAACATGCTTAATATAATCATCATTCCACTTTCGCCTTTTAATTTTTGAAGCGAACTTATTCTCGATGCTAACATTTTTTCTTTAAAACTGTAAAGCTGATGATGCTGTCATGTCCTGATCGATTTCATCTATAGATGTACATTTGCTTTCATCAAAACAAAGTTTTTTTGAACCTATTTTGTTGACATTCTGCAGGTATTAATTGAGATACAAAAGCATATTATATGTTGGAAGCAATACTGAATTGGCAACAAACAAGTATCACAAATAGATTACTCCTGAACTTCAATTGGTTATGCCTGCACTTCGACTGATAAGGCTACGCTGATGATTGTTCATGTTCAGGTGCCTGAAACTTTCTAAAGTAGGCCTACTGCGAAACTAGCTGATAACTTTTGCACATGAATACATGATGCTCATGCAGAAAGCACAGCAGAGATTCCACAAATCGACTGAATAAAACATGGCAACTCCTGGTGAAACCTATTTCCACTACGTAATGTACACAGTTTATTGCACCAGCATATAGTTCTTCTTAAGTTTTCCTGAAGTGATAAGATGCTGACTTCTGAAGATGCAAAGTTAGAACGCTTGAAGTTTGCCATTTTATTCACCATTGCTGGTATGTTTTGGGTTGAAAAGACAGATGCATGTTACAAGAGGATACAAAAATTTAGGAACATAAATTTCATTCACCCGTCTTATTTCATTCAGCCTTGCAAAAAACTAATTCACCCTGGGGTGAATCATTCACCTGGTTAAGAAGGACTGTCTTAAATTTTAAAGTCCTCGACAGTCATATTTGTACCAAACCGGACATTGTCGGAGGCACAGAAATATTGCCCAGCACAACACTTACTCAAAAAAGAACAACTTGTGTCAAAAATTAAAGTCATTTTCCACGAAACAGACAGCGTTTCCTGAACTTGCTACTGCTAGTTTGTTTAACGAACAAAGAAACGCTAGGTAGCTTTTCTATATATTTCTGTATTTCTACATAGCTTTTCCAACTTTCGAGAAAATTTATCAATCGCTAAATTATTATTCCGCTGAATTGTCCCGATTTCACTACACTTTGCCCGACTATCCAACAGTAGCGTAGCCAGCCCAAAATTCCGGGAGGCCAAATATTTTTGACTTTTAAGCGAGCAAGAGTATTTGGTGTGAGACACCGCCTCTCGAAGCACAGTACAAGAGGATATGCTAAAAATTTGGGGGCCATGGCCCCCTGGCTACGCCTATGCAATCCAACGACCCGTTTCAAAACGGGTGTTGAAATTAATAGCACATATTCGCACTAAAGTGCCCATACGTCCCGGCTTGACCTGGACAGTCTCGATTTGTGGGTGGCCTACTATTGTCTCAATTACTTGGTTGTCTCGGAAAATTTTGCTGTTACCTGATAAAGCAGTTTGTGCTGAGAGCAAAAAATAGTTTACCCAACAGCGGTGCACAAGGCCAGTTACAGTGAAGTCAATCGCATCTATAAATTCATTTGCGCCGGTCAGATTTATGTTATTTTCGAAACACTGACGACTGGAGTACAAATGAAACCTACTGTATGCTTAGTGCTATTTCTAATCTTGACCCGTTAAAAAGCGAGGTGCTGCCATTAAAAAAAAGTTTGCTCCAGATGAAGTAGCTTTTACGCCGACCAGGTTTGCGGAAAGTTCACCTCGGGGGTTGCTGAAAAAAGTTTTTTTTAGATTATCGTGTTTCCGCACCTGTACTTAGTGTTCGTGACTTGTTCATTGTTGCAAATTAAATCAAACTCCACGATCAGGTTAGAGAAATGACATTAAAATTTTCTAAAAATCTATAAGCAGCCACGAAATACTTATTGCAGCATGTTAAAATATAAGATGACTATAGGCATACTTTCCTGTCCATGCTTCTAACAGTTTGTCGATGTAGCTGATATAGACTGTTCAGATAATTATTGATGTTGCGCTTTCCACGCAGTAACATAGGAACATCTTTATATAATAGTTTTTTTCCTATACAATAGTTTTTATCCTTCCCGTTAAAGTTTATAGCTTTTATCCTTTTCTGTAGCCTTGGCTTTCGATACTGCCCGAACATATCTACCGAGGAACTTTGTTGCTGGGCCGGCAAAGCTGTCGCGTTGGAGTGCTCGTAGGAGAGCAATGGGGCTGAAAAAAACACTTGGCAAAGGCGTTGGCAACGTAATTGTTACAGGCCATCGATCCTCAAAGCCCGGAAAATGAGACCGTAACCCTGTATTTCAAGTGGTAAGCTACCACTGACGTTTAGTTCTCAAAAAATCATCACAGTTTTATTGAACGCTTCTGAAATTACTGAAACCATTATGAAGCTTGTGTCTGTCCATGAAGTTGCCAATACGAACACTTGTTATGTAGCTTTCTGAAGGCACTGCTTCTGCAACTCCATGCCATAGGCGTAGCCCCCTAATTTCTAGCGTATCTTGTGGTTTTGTGCTTTGAGAGACGGTGGCCCAAACAAAATACTGTTGCTCGCTGAAAGTCTAAATATTTGCCCCATCCAAAATTGGGCTGGCTACGCTACTGCTCCATGCGTGTTGCATGAGAATCGCCTGGTAGCTCCTCAATACGCGCAAACAAAAGAGGTAGCATTGACACGCGAGCTCACCTGCCGACTTGGTGGAGGAAGAACTGTCAGAGCTGCTGCTGCTATCCGACGAATATCCATCTTGGTTGTGGTGAGCATTGTTTACAGTTTGGTTCTGTGCGGTTTCTTCGTCTGAACTTCCACTACCGGAAGTCTTATCAAAGCCATCCATGGTACTGCCCACTCTACCACATCAAACGAGCACCGACTTAAACACTGTGTCCCTGCCCTTAAAGCAGCCCTGCAATTCGACACCGTATTAATTTCGAAAATGTCCAACATCCTCAATGCTCGTGTATCGAGCAGTAACAGGTACGCGTCAAGTTACCGACCTTTCAAAAGAAATTGATACAGTCACTCGTGTTTAAATCGCTGTCGATTGCGCTTTAAACGTTCTCGAGCGGCGGACAATTGCCCAACAACAACAATCCAATTAAGTCGCATGTCGGGGACCACTGACGGACGCGACTCTTGTGGCTGCATCGTTCAAGTTGATACAATTCTGCGACAGATTTTCGACCTGACTAGCACAGCTCGCCAACTTCGGGATATCAGTGCTTTCTGGCAAGCGCTATCACATTTCCTCGTGTGTGCGTGTCCTTTCGTAATTGCTAGTTCGAGAACGTAATTCTGGGCTGTCTGTTACTTTCCCTATTGTGGCCACAATAAGCAAGCAGCGATTTAAGGTCTGCACCTAACAATATCGTGACAGCTCTCCCGCGCAAAGCTGAACCACCGTGGCCAATGTTAACTTACCAAGAACTGCTTCCAACAAAGCCCGATTGAACAATCTTAAGGCGCAGTGTTTGCGGGGTATGCGCGCCGCTGTTATAAGTAAACACACAGAGGAGGTCGTCAAGGCGACGGCGCTCGACTTTGACGCCGCGGTTGATACTAATCGCACGCTGTGCCTTGTCACAGTGATCTCTTGGTCAACTGTTGAAGTTATGTGTCGGTGAAGCATCGAACTCGAAATTTACGACGCTCTGTGACCGTGACCAATAGCGCGCTTTATTAGAGATGTTAACTGCAGCATGATGCGTTCTCTTTTTGTTGAACTTCTGCGCGTGCCATTCGAGAACCTTAGAAAAAGCCTGATCGCACAACAAGCAAACCAGCCTTCTCGTTCCGCGGACTCGAATTGTATTTTTCACAACGTGCAACGCTTTGCGTCCCTGGTGGAGTAAGCAGCTGGTGGGCACAAACAGCGTTCGCGATATAGCTAGAGAGCTTCTGGGAAAAAGTGCGATCAAATGCATAAGAGCCACACGTTCATTTTGAAACTTCAGTAAATGAATGAAGCTCTGATATATGTCTGTTAAACACACGGTTGATTTGTGCGGCAATCAGCAAGGCAGTGCAAGTGCTCGGTCCAGACGGTAATACTTGGTAGTTTTGCTACAGCGATAAGACACAAATTGTAAACAGGTATAAAACACTTGGCTTCTAAACTGTCATATTGTCGCATTTGATCAAACACGTACCGTAAAATACCGTAGAAGAGAAGACAGCAGCTTTATTCCAGGTAAGACGACCGGGTAAGGTTTCGTTCAAGCAGTGGAACGAAATGCCACCAAAACACCACGAGCTTTGACCAACACCACTTTAAGTTCTTCATCTAATTCTAAGTCATTTGCCGCCATCTCTAAGGCGCTTGCGCAAGACAAGCAAAAGCTTATTGCTGGCCACAAACAATTTCGCTGCTACGGCTTCAATTACAAAAAGTGTCACAACAGGGATTTCTCTTCCAAGCCCATCTATCTTTGACGACCAAAACGATTTAAAGGCACTTTTAAAGGGTAGCAAAAATGTAGTGCTTCAGAGAAGACCAACTTGCCAACAACTGAAACCGGAACTAAAAGGCTTTAAATCGCGCCATTACCTTTCACTACGTTCGGCACAAAAATCACAGATGCTCACGCCACAAAAGGTCTGACAGTTGAATTATGGCGGTTCTTTAAACCAGTATGACACAAATGCGGTATTTCACCAGATCGTTGAATACATCGACGATTTCAACAGGACGCTCAGCGTCAACTAAAGTCGAAGAAGTCCTATTAAGTCTCTGCCATGGATAAGACACGACTTATTATACAAGTCGTCTACTGAGCAGCCATTCAGCAAAGGTGATGGTCGGATGCGTAAGTTGACGAAATTAACAGCTATACTTGACATTGGTGCATAAGTTTAATTCTTCTCTGAATTCAACGTATAAATTCTGGGAAGTATGACGCCGAAGTCAGCGTAATTCAAACCTGGAGCGTTTAGAAAAGCACTTATCGGCCGATAACAAGTCCTATCGATGCTTGACAAAGGTAAATTGTAATACTCAACTGCACAGGCAAAGCCGCACGAGTACGTCGGCATTTGTGGTCAACAGACCCCAACGCCATCGACGTGACAGGAGCGTAGAACTTTTTTGAGCACATCCTTACGAAACTTCGTGTTTGCGTTAGACAAAGGACGACAACGTTCACGACCGTGGGGAACGTAACAGGTCGTGCCGAAAAGAAGCGAGTCGTCCCCAAACGAAACGAGTCGTGCCGAAACGAAACGAGTCGTATCGAAACGAAGGGATACATGGAGGTGACGGACTCTTTTAAAACAAAGAGGGTGGTACATAAATCGCTGAAACCGAGTCGCACCAACACATGTGCACGCGTCCGTATAAAAGCCTTCAAAATGTAATTGCTTGTACAACCACCACCACCACCATGGCCATTCTACTCGTACGCTTAAAATGTCGAAACTGTCATACTAGTGAAGATTGGGCGGCTTGAATTGTGAAAAAAGCCCGCGCATCAACATGAAGACGCGATAACGAAATTAAAATACACTGTAAGTAATAAAAGAATAAAAAATGGCAGCGACTTTGCCAGAGATTCAACGAAACGACGACTGAACAAAGACATGCCACGAAATACAAGAGCTTTCTTGTGTACAGCGAAGAAAGAGAGTGGAGAAAGATCTGTGTAAAAACACTCCGCTGATAGATCGGCAGTTGCAATGCGAAATACCCAGCCGAAAAATCTCGACGTAATCTCAATTACTGTGCAGTGCGGCAACAAGCGACGTTGTACTGCTGGCCTGGTATCCAGGGTAAAAATGAACACCATGACAACATAAACAAGCATTGTCGCACTGGTTGAGGCCGTCGCTGTGTAGTGAATACGAAACCACATTTTACAGAAACCAGGATCTTGCACCAAAAGCGTTTCAATTCAATCCACACAAGCTAATTAAACTTATACGATGACGTACTGGAGTTAACGTTGACGCAATTGCAGACGTGAAAACCGTCTACTTTGTTTGCCTCACTTTTTATATTATTCGCTTAGACGGTAAGCCAGTTAGAAGTAAATTTCACCAAAATACTAGGAACACTTCTACGTTTCATGATCAGTGATTTCCAAATTTAAGAAAAATTGAAAATTTGTTTCGGAATTTTTATCTCGTTAAATTACGGTCGCACATGACCAAATCAAAACAGGTTTGAATCGCAAGCAAATGCGTCACAAACGACTTGTTGCGTTTGACTTCGAAAAGATAAGCAGAGAAAAAACGTGCATTCTCAAAGGTGTAATCGACAATCAAAAATTGAATAAAACAAAAAAACAAGGCGGGTTCACACACAAAAAGCGACAGTTACGCCAAAGGCACATCTGGTAAACCCGTCATTAGCAGATCACATCTGCAACAATGGAATAATAGAAAATGCAAGCAATGCATAGGATTACATTATGTACACATTGGTTCGCGCATACGCTTTCACAGAAAAATGCCAAACGACGCTTAGAAAAAAAAACTAAAAAAAGCCACAACTTCGAATATCAAAGAACAAGATCAACAGGCTTCACTTTGCTCGTGGCGTTCTTTCGTACCCATAGTTCCCGATCTTTGGCAGGGTCGGTGACGTCAAGTTGTTGCTTAACCAGGTCGCATGACTGAAAGAAAAAGCAAGGACTTGAAGGTTGAGTTTACGTTTTCTACGTTCATCTTGAACAACACCTTCTACACAAAATCTCAAACTTTCTGTGTGACTCAAAAAAAACGGATGTTGTGCCATTCTTTCTTCGAATTCCAAGCGGGAAACATCAACCCAACGAGGCATTCATACCTATTTATTTACCCCCTTAATTCTTTAAAACGTTGTTTTTTGGCAAATTCAATTCTTATTTGATCAGACAGACAAAAGCCGTAAAAATATAAAATTTATGCAGATACTTCGGCTGCTCGCGAAACACTTCGCGGTCAAGAAGAGCACATTATTTTTCAGCTGAAGTACAACACTACATTGCACACAGTGACAATATTTCCCAGAATTATACATCGCTGTTTACCTCCAATTGAACCAACACTTTCATGGTGGTGTAGGTTATACGTCGACATCACGCAACCTTACTTTTGGTTGAAAATTAGCAATTTGCTGTTTCAGTAAGTTTTGAATTTTTTCTGTGTGGGCAATGGCATGAAGCTGAAGCGTTGCTCACACCCAGAAGACAGATATAAATGTCTACAACAAACACCTCTTCCACAAGCGCACATAACGTATTGGACGGACGCAAACCGCATCTATAAGCCCCTAGGTGGCAGTCGAAAGAGAAGTGAACGACTGAGCTTCGTGCACGGGAGCTCTGATTAGTATCACGGGTCGCTGCAAAATGATTGATTACAAGATCGTATCAACCGCAGTGAGTGCATCTGTGCGGAATGCGTCAGCAACGGCATTTAGACTTCCGCAGCATGACATGCATTCAAGTTGAAAAAAGAGGTGCTGAAGAAAAAGGCACAACCACAGTGCGCCGAGCAACTAATATTCAAAGCAATTATTTCTTCAGCGACGTTTGCCGCGGGCAGTTTTTTGACTTGTAGGAAACACAAGACCGGGCGCGAGGACTCGTTTGCGACGCACGAACAGAAACAGCGAGGCACGTTTCTACTTCACGTCGCTCGACGCGTTGCGGGCGACGCAGCACAAAACGTGCTGACGCAGTTCCGACGGCAAGACGCCTGGCGCGAGCACCCAAGTCATTATAACGAGCCACACACTGAAACAATAGCGAGGACGGGGCTTATTTGTTGGGGAATGCAAAATTGCAGCGTGTTCGTGTGAGTTTAGTGTTATATGCAGATTCACGTTGCTTTCTTTGTCTGTTTATGGGTGGCTTGACGACAAACACGCACGTACGCGACCTATCATCAACTCTGAATATACGCCAGCTGGACAAGTGCAGGGAAGTCTCACCCTCCCCCAGCTCATATTCTGGATACGTTTGGCATTTATTTCTCTGTGCAGAGTTCTTGAACCTTGGTCACGTTTGACTCGCGTATCAAGTTAAAACGATGCAGTATTTACGCCGACATTTTATGACGATGAAATCATTTAACATTTAACAACGTCCACATGGCGCCTCGCACGTTCTGCGCCGGTGTTTTTCAACCTTTTGCTACAGCGGAACCTTCCGCAAACGTTTGCGTTGCTCATGGAACCCTACGCAATGCTCCAAGTGTCTTATCCTTTATTCCGTAATAAACCTGTAACACAGTGGTATTGCTACAACCGCATAGAACTGTGTATGCGAATTTCATTCCATGCAATTCCGGTCTGTTTCGGCGAAACCTCTGGCAGCCATTCGCGGAACGCGGAGCCCCGTTTGAAAAACAATGTTCTGCGCTGTATGACCTCAGGACTCAACGGCATTAGTCCGTTGCGTATTGACAATATTGAAGCCTCATCATCAACACGCCAGGGTCCTGTCACTCAAATGCGAAAAATCACTGCAAGCAGGAAGTGAAAACGTGAGATATAGCGTGAGCAGCACAGGCCAGAAAATATAATGTCAAAAACATCATTTTGGGCTGTCGTTTTTGACGCTATCAGATTCATAAACGAAGAGAACCTTACATGGAACAAGTTGACTATTGTAGAGTAAGTTGACGACTTTGTCTTTTATTTTGGATGGTTGGGAAAAAACTTTCCAATCCGAGACCAATGTCACGTTCAAGTCACGAGAACGAGATTGCCGTGGGCTGGTCTCTGGTACGATTCGAGAACGCCACTAATAACATCCAAAATACGCGACGAAACCGAGAAGGAAACGCTCGACCAAAAGCAATATAACCCGCACGCTGAGAGCAAAGTGCGTTTGTCGAAAACATCCTGCTGCTGGTATGGCTTGTGTGTCGCGCTTAAGTCAGTTTCCACGAATGAACAGTACTCTGAGGGGTTCTTACTGTTTTCGTTTGCAACCACTATCAGAGATTGTTTCCAGCTTCAAGATATGAATCTTGGTCTCGTACGATGGAATTAATTGAAATATTAAGTCTAAGTGAGCAAACCCATCTAAACACACTGCTTTACAGCATAGACACCGCCCAGTGGCGTAGGAGCTGGGAGTGGAACCCAAATTTGATTTGTCAAAAATTTGGAGCAAGATCTCAAAAAATTTGTGCAAAAACGTTTCGACATTTTTTGCAATATTAATGAAGTTATACCTCCTCGTTATCGAGTGTATAAATGAAAGCTTATTACGTCATAAAAAACACATTAAATATATATAATATCAAAAAATGCTTCTAGTACCTTCGTGTTTTAGTTTGTGAGACTTGATGAGCAATTAACTTACTTGAAAGTTTGGGCAAAAGAAGGATTTCATTTATGTGATTTATTGATTGTGCACTGTGGGAATCGAGTATGCTGTAGGACACCTACTGCATATTAGTAGAGTCCATGCCAGGCAAACACAGCAAAACTTTTGTTTTTAATTTTAACGATAGCGTTTGAATGAAAATATTTTGCCATACTGTTTGTTGGATATATTCGTATGTGCAATTGAACAATGTTGTGAGGCTCACGGCACAGTCCTATGATACATGCCACATATAAGTCTCCAGAGATGGAAGCAGCTTTAGGCCTACCCCAGCAAGGTCTGAGGTTTCTTGTTGACACCAACAGCTGGAATGTGAATGGAAAACCTCAGAACTGCGAGGTAGTTGTTCTTGCACAGCCGTAGCATACTTTTTTTCAGTTGGGTTATTAAAAATCAAATTTCAAGTTCCAAATTTTCTGTTTTCAAGTCTACAAAAACTTTACTTACTTAGTATTAACCAACTGTTCCCTTTGCACCATATGTAACTTCGCTCTCGGGAAGGCCTGCGGCCCAAATGACCCCTGGTCCTTCGCGTATGGAGGAACCTCCCAAATCCCCATACATTTTACAAATCGATCTACTTGGAACTTAACACAGCACTATGCAGAGGCGCTTAACTTCATAGCAACCGCATTATCGCTGTCTGTGCGTACGCTTTCTTTTCTATTACCGCCACATATATATATATATGTTCGTGTTCTTTCATGCATTTATGTGTTCCTTGTTACCACCATGTATACTTTAAGTCTACTGCGTTGCGTGTGGTTGTGAAGACGTTATGCAATGCAACACATCCCGGGTTAATGTTGCTTTGGTAAAAAGTTAAGCAGTTGCGAACGACAAAGTTCGCAACAAAACGTGCTTTTGATCTGGATTCAAAACAATGGCAGGGCTTCAAACTGGCCGAGCTCACAGCACGGTCCTAGGCATTGAAATTTGTTTCCGCTGCATATCGATGAGCAGTGATGACAGATCATCATCAAGATGTTTAACTACACCGGAATAAAAAATCTGTTTAGAATTAATTGCAGTTGGAAATGAAGAGCGAACGTTGAAGAAACAAGAAATATAAGGCAAGACTTGGGCAAAACATTTAAACCTTCTACTGCACACGCAACGGATATAAGTTTGTTTGTTAGCTCAACAATTGACAATCTAGAGACAAATATCCAAGACGTAGGCAGACCAACGCACTCTGGCAACGTTGGTTGCCGTTGCTGGTCAGGATGGCAAATCCAGAAGCTTTCGTCACAGTTGCCAGTTTCCTGACTACGAGTGGTTTCCTTCCTTCGCAAGTCAATGCAACGTTTCCGCAACGAAACAGCAGCTTGGTTGGTTGACTCGTACTTTGCAAAGTGGCCGAATAGAGAAAAATAACTACGAACCTGATGACACTTGGTTCTCGTGTCCTGCAAGACTGCGATGTAATGCGCAATGACCTTCTTTATTGCTTCGATGCGCGCTTCTTCATGTCTTTCGAGTTTCAGCGACGAAGTGACCATTTCTTCGAACCACTGCTGTCTGATGTGGTTGTAAGCTTCAACGGCGTGAGTCAATTCCTCGGCTGCAAAAGGTCGCAACGCTAAATTAAATTTCCTTGTAAACGCTTGCTGTCCAGCAACATCTGACCAAAGGGCAGGTTTGAAACATGTTTTGAATATTATCTATTTGAGTGCAAATATGGCGACGGAGACGCAAGCCGTTTTGCGCAAGAATTTGAATCGCGGCAAAGAACAACTTTACACAACTCAAATTTCAATCAACACAAACCACGTTGCGCCTTTGCAAGTGCACATATCAAAAGCTGAAAAAACAAGGCAAGTGCGGGCAATTTTTCCCACTGCCTCAAATACAATGTTTTTTATTTTGAAACACCTTTCTCATAAAACACTAAAGGGAATCAATTTGTTCCCGAGTTAGAAAAAGTGACCTGAAAACGAGGATGCATCATTTGAAGTGGCGAAACAAACAAATCTCGGTGATAAACAAGTACAGCATTTTTGCTTTCGGCTCTTTAGAAGCTGAACACGCAGCTTATGTGAGTCCCGAAGGGAAGGCAAAGCCAGAAAATCTATAAGTAAAATGCTTTGAAAGGCTGGCAGTGTTTTCGTAAATGCAGTCTTTCTTCGTAAAGTCGTTGCTGATGCAGTAGGATGAAGGCAAGAATGTTCTGGATGGCTGTTACAATTGCAAACGTATTGCAGTCCCTTTGGCAGCAACTGAGCTGCACATTATCAAATCACCGTTGCAATTTTTTCTGATACCGGACAGGAAAGAAAAAATCTTCAGCAAACAAAAACGAGTTTAAGGCCCTGTGTGTTTTCAAAAGCGTTTCTGAACCTGATAAGAAGGAACTGTAGAAACTTTTTAAGTGTACGATCTGAGTTCAGAAAGTCGCTGCAAAACTTTCTGACGCGAAAACGAAACGCTAGTTTGTAGTGTTCTGGCGCTAAATCGTGGGCAGAAAAATACTATTCAATATTTTACTGACAAGCCTATCAAGCTACCGGCGAACACACGAACTTGAAACTACAAAACAGTGACATAACGATGACGACAACCATCACGGATACAATGCAGCGAAGTGTGTGTCAACCAAGAGCCGCAATTATAGCAAAATGTCCCACCTTTCACACGCTGTGATCTCAACAAACCAGTAAGCAGTACGCTCTATCCAAAAGATAACCTACGCCAGCGCATACGGCACGAATCGAGCAACGCACCAAAGTAGGTCTTGTTCATAACCGCTCAAAGGTGCTGTCGTGTCGCAAAGCACGACAGATTGAAAGTACACTAAATCAAAGCTATTAAGCCAACGCACAGTTTAAGCAAGAAAACCATTTGCATTTTTGTTTTACTTTTTCAGGAGTCAGTTGCAATATGGCGGTTACGAGACAAGGGGCAAAAGATTGTCCGCCCTGTCGCATTAAGAAAAACGATAACCCAACACATGGCTTCCTTTTTCAGGTGTAGTGATTGCTTCACGTCGGCTCATGCAGGGCCTATCCCTGCAAGTGACGCGACCAGTAGTCCAACGGTACAATTTGTGCAGTTGCTACCACCAGTTGTCGCGCGCGTGACCAAGCAACGCGTTTCGGGCTCTAGGATCCCGTTCGAAAATTTCGCGACAGTTTCACCCATCCACAAGTAGAGGCCCCACGTTGCGCCCACGACGCATCTGGGAAGGCGAATGGGGGCAGGGCAGAGTGCTTCTACACTGCTAGACTGCAAAACCTCGTGTAAACGACATTCTTGCCACAAACTGGTGATTGAAAAATGGAAACACTTCACTCAACAGGAAAAGAGCACGAACTGGTCGAGGAAGCCAAACGGTATTCCCTGGATGTTGCTGGCATCGCATCAAGTAGGCGTTGTAGTTCTTCACTGCGAAGCTAGACAATGACACTGAGCCAGAACAGTCAGCCCAGGCTGGAGTGGACATGCTCGTCAGTCCTCAACTAGCAGGCCGTGTTGATGAATGGAACCCACTGGGAGGAAGGGTGTGCGTGCTGAGGTTGAAATTGATAGATTGCTCCCAGCGTTTCATGCAGGTATTCGGCCTAAACTCACGCGCATTGTACCCGAATATCGTGAAGGAAACTGGAGATGCCATGTTAAGTATTAAAGTTTACGAAACTACTATGTATTTGGCAGACGTCAGGGCACACGTTGGAAACTAACGACGATTGGAAACAAAGACGCTGAAAGTGTGTGGTTGGCCTACACGACGATGTTCACCAACATGACAACGAAATGCACCCGCAGCAACAACGCTCTTTGCATCAAAATACTTTTTTAAATCCACAGATTTACACAAGTATACCTGGCGCAGAGAATCGCCGCGTCAACGGTCACAGATTGCTTTCTGCATCATTTCCGCCGACGTGTTCCTATCGTTGTTGGACGCTCGTGCCAAGAGGTAAAGAAATGTCGACAGATCAACGCCTGGTTGCCAGCAACTCCCGTATAGAAGATCTAGCAAGACTCAAACGCGCAAGACTTGGGGTTCTACCAAATAAAGTGGGGTCCCTGGTGAACAAGTATGTAAGAAAGACCTTTGCAAACAATAGACCGTCTTTGTTTCGAGAGCTCCCAGAATGCGCATCGGACGCAGAAGAGTAACGGTTCTTCAAAGCAGTTGTCATTTTATCAGCTGGTCGGGTATGAGGACAGAAACGACCCGGTGTGGCGACAGGGGGCAAGAAAGTATCCCCTTGATGGAACCAGGAAGTGAAAGACGCTATTCGAGTGAAGAAAGTCTCAGAACAAGCCGAAACGTCCCCAGCCCTCGTGGTAAAAGAAATCGAAAACGCAGTCTCGGAAGAATTTCGGAAACAAACTGGATTCCACTTAACTGGCATGTCAACAGAGTATTCTAGCAAACCATCCGGCGTCTCCGCAGCAAAAGATCTCACACTGCTCGATCACAATCAAAGACCGAATAGGGTGTCTTACTCAGCGATGAAGAAGACATCCTTGGCAGATGGGGAGAGTATTTCAAAGAACCTTTGAACCCAGTCCACTCTCATACCATCAGGCACACATGCGGTGCATTTCCGGGTGGAAAATACCATCGCTGAGGGCTGGGAAGCGGGCAGGTTGTGATGAAACCTGACTTAAAATGCTCAAAGCAACAAAGGACTTCATTGGCTAATTCGTGTGTCAAATGGTATGGCGTTCAGTAAAGCACCGAAGTGATCATTCCCAAACTACCGTCAATTTTCCTCCTTGCTTCCCTGGAAAAGAACATGCCAAGTGCTTAGAGAAGATGCTGCGAGACAATTAAACCTAAGCTGAAGGATACCCAGCGTAATTTTCATCCTGGCCGTGGCACGACAGACCAAATTTTCTAAAAACCTGGGAGTATTCCAAACGTGTCCACGCTTGTTTTTTTGACCTTAAGCATATGACCGGGTTGATCGAGATAAACTTTGGGTAGTGTTGTGGGAGTACGGTGTTAGCGGCCATCTGCTACTGGCCGTCAGGTCGAAACCATTCACCATGGGTGTTGGACTCCGGCCAGGGCGTGCGCTGTAACTGCTCCTCTTCATATTCTATACGAATTGGACAGAGAATCGCAGTCGAGGAGGGTGTCCCAGTGGAAGCTGCAGGATCAACCACTTGCTTTTTGCGGACGGTTTGGGTACTGCTGGCATCTTCTGAACAGGGCCTCCAACATACACTTGATGGGTTTATAGCTGCGTGCGACTACGCGAGAATGAAATTAGGAACGTGAACAACAAGGTGTTATGTCTCTCCAGAAACCCAGGTCAGTGTACGCCGCAAGCAAGGGGCAATAGACTGCAGCAGGCCGAGCAGCTCAAGCACCTTGAGGTGGTATTCAGTATTCACGAGTGGCGGAAGGCAAAACAAGAGCTTGTCATACGGATTGGTAAACCAAACACAGCATTGCGTGAGCTTTATCGACCAGTTGTCACAAAACGGTAGCTTTCAAACACGGCAAAGCAGTCAGTTTTTAAATCGGTCTTTGTTCCGGTCCTCGCCTATGGTCATGAGCCTTGGGTTACGACCAAAAGAGTGCTATCAAAAGTACAAGCGGCAGAGATGGGATTTTTGCGAAGAGTTCAGGGCGTGACACTTCGAGCCAAAGTGCACATATGTGGAATTTGTAAAGCCCTGAATATCTAGCTAGCCGCTTCTCCAAATAGAAGGATCCGAGCTTCCACGTGACCATAATGCCCGAAAAAAGACTGGCGAGAAGAGTACTGTGGGGAACACCAACGAGAAAGCAGACAAGAGGCAGAGAAAGGACCAGGTGGCGTGGCTACATCTCCGACTATGAAGCCAGAGCTGGCTGAAAATCGTGAGGTTTTTCGAGACCTGCTGCTCCCGCGACCCTCCCGAGATGAAAAGTGGGTGTGAAAAGTGAAAGGTTGCATTATAGTCACTGGCTTCGAATAAAAGCCTTCTTTCAAAGTTAGTATAATCATTTGCATGCTTTTTTCGGCTTTGAGGCGCATGATATATCACCCGTAAGCGTCGATATTATGGCTGTCGATCCAAAAGCGACAGTAAAATGGATTTTTTTGCACTTCTCGTTTCTGAAGGTTTTCAACATCAAGGTGGTATTGAAAATGATAAGAAAACGGGTCACATTGTCAGTCGTTATGTGAAGAATTGTGGAGTAGATAACGTCGCGATGGAGATCGGCGCTACAGCTTACTTACATGTAAACATCTGCACCAGCAAAGCTCATGAAAAACGTGAAAACTCAGTGAACTTTTTTTTCTCGAACGTATAGCGTAGCTACAAAAACAGTTCTCAAACGTTATACAATGAGCCCCACAGTAATGACAACTGTGCACATCAGGTCGTGAACCTGTTTTTTTTTCTCTTTAGACATTTCGGTCAATAGTCCCATAATAGTATTAAAACTCGCCAGAACAGTATTCACTAGTCTATATTTGTTTGACGATTCATTCTGAACATTCTTAAAATTCGGTGCAGAATCGATGTGGGACGCGTTTCAGGTTTTCAAACTCGGCCCGAAGTTAAGCTTTTTTCCGGTTTTGGCCAGAAATGAGTTAATTCCGGCAGACTTAAAAATTGTTCTTAATTAGCTTCTTTTTAATTTTTTCTTGTTAGCAAACCACTCGTGGCCAAGTGACATAACGGCTTACTGGATACTTTTGTTGTAACATAGTTACATTAATTTAAAGCAGGCGTGGGCAAAACACGGCCCGTTACGCTCTTTATCTAATCAGCTGGACTTGTCACAATTACATCAGTAAAGCCAATCCACTTTTCACATTCTTTACACTTTCCACTTACCCCAGTACAAGACGCACTGTAACACGTTTTTGCTTTGATCCTTAGAACACGTTCACCGCGGTTTCGTATTCCTATGACTTCTGTGGGACTCAACTTGACAAAATCGATTATTGCGAATCCACAATAGTGAATGTCAACCTGCTGTACGTTGATTTGCAACTAGTGGTGTAAAACCTGGAATTTTTAATACCTTTCTGGGTTTTTCTTCTGAAGATCTGGATTTTTAGGATTTAACTGCGTAGGTATGATTTACAATATATATGATTGATAAAACGTTTTATTTCTTGTCTAATCTAACTAGGTGCCTTAGTCTTCAGCGTAACTAATGAACAACTGATACCATATTAGCTCGATGTAATGAGTTCAAGTGACAGAGATGCTAATGAAGCAAGCCTGAAGAAAAGGATAAGTGGTGGTGTACACATATCAATTTAATGTAGAGTGGTTAAAAGATCCGTTCGCCAAGAGTGGCTACAGCAGGAATGAAGATTTTGCTCATAGTAAATGCTGCCAGATCACTCCCAAAAAAGCATGTCACTGTGATATATAGATTCAGACAAACAGAAAATTTCATGAGCAAGGTTATATATTCGCTAGCACGTTTTGTGACTTACTGATGCCAAGACAGTAAATATTCATCTGATTTCGTGTATCTTACTGAGGTTTTCCATTCAAACATGTTTTTTTGATGAGTCTTATGGCGTTTTCCATAAAATCTCATTGGCAACCCTGTTCGCAACACCTACAAAAATTTGGCAAAGCAGTGGACGTGTAAGCCCTTCTGTAAAGGTGACTAGACCTAAAAAATAAAGTGGACAGAGAGCGCCGAGTATTTTATTAGAAGTGGACAGCAAAAAAATATTCACTGAATTACAACTGCTGGATGTAGGTTTTCCCAAAAAGTTTTTCCAGCCCTGAATTGAACGAACTGGTGAAAATTCGTAATAATTAAGTCTTACACACGGAAATGAAAAAACTTTGTACAAAATACCTTGTGCTCCAAATGTTACACTTGAAAATAAAAATTATATAAGGTCCTATTAGTATACCTATTACGGTCCGTGCCTTGAGTGCTTCAGCTGCAGAACAAGACGTTAAAATAATTCCCATTTCGGCAAATATTAATTATTTTGCCGTCCACGGATTTTTTTCAGCTCCTTCCTATTTCGATTCTGGCCAGACTTGAAATTCTGTGATTCCGGTACATCTTTAGCTCCATGAACCACAAGATTTACCCGCCGATTGGCATTCAACGCAAGGTTTCGGAGTCCGATAGGCAACAAGCACCGAACCTTGCACCAAGAAAAATTTTTTCTACATAAATGTAAATTGAAATTCGTTTAACTCGAGTTGGAAGCTGAGGTTAGGGAAACTAAGCATACAATGATTGCAACCGGTTTTTGGACATTAAAATCATTTGAACCCAGAGTTTGTTTTCGTGTTTCTGGAACACAACACACAAGCAGCTGTGTGGCGTCGCTTTGCTTATCTAAGTCTTGAGCATGATTCAGCAGCTTTGGGCGAATACTTTTAAACGGTTTGCGTCAAGTCAAGAAAGAAATTTTCACAAACCAGTCTTACAGTGATCTCTTATTAAGCGAGTTTACTGCAACACTGGTTTGTATAATTTGTCAGGTATTGATCTTTTCACAATGTTTTTTTTCGGTGATGTTGACTAATCTCGAGCCAATTCCCAAATGCCAACCGAGTTCTACAAAGCATTCAATTCCCACCATTCTCAGGGCTACATCAAGTTGTAAACGACCTCAATAACATAAGCATCGCTCAATTTAAGAGATTTCTCAAAAATCTAACTGAAGCACTTATGGCAAACAAGAGCAAATGATCTTAAGAGCCAAGTCATTATTTTTAAGTAGAAAAATCGACACCGGTAATTTACCGGCAAGTGCGTGTGTGTGCGGCACCAGATGCACGAGCACGGCAGTTAACTAATTATGCTGATCACCTCATACGAGGCTGCGTCGATCAGCTGATGACTGCAATTATACTTCATGATGTTAGCAGGTCGGAGGCGTTTGCGTGCACGACCCGGACCTTTAAATATCGTGCTTTGAGAGAGTGAGCCGTTGACAAGCCATGTTTAAAACAAGCGATGCAGGCATTCCACACTAAATTGCAAAATTTTGTTAGTGATGTTTTTCGCAGAAAAATCCATTTTTTAAATATGTGGACTCATCAGTTTCAGCGCCACGAAGACTTCGAAACACTGGGGAATGACGCGTAGCGTTGGAAAAACTCTTCACAATGAACAGGCGCAATCTACACAACGGTTGGTGCCAAAAATAAAAACGAGGTCTTCAAACTTACGCCGAACGATCCAGGATTTTACACTGTCAGACTAAAATGCAGGTCGATGCGAACCCAAGGGTTTTCCCAGGGGTGACCTGAATAATATCTGATGAAGTTATTTGCTGAAACCTGAACTATGCATCACACGGGGTGTTATTCGCAGACCGTGGGATTTCCCTTTCAACCAATGCGCGCCGCAACGTTTCTCACATGCAGCAAACGCAGTGAAACCAACCTTGCTTCACTGATTTCCTCTTCGCCTTGTTCACTTCTTCGCGAGTCTGAAATAAGAACATAAGTACAGGTTGGCCAGTCATTTTTCGGTAATCAGGAGCAGTTGGCGAAAGGCTTCTGCAATTAGACAAATCACACAGGGCCGCAACAAAATTTTACCTACTGGAACGAGTAAATCGCTGATTTGAACCCAATGATTCTGAAGAATTCACCTTCACAATCCAAATGTATCCCTGATCAGACATCTATTGTTTTTAAAGTGTAACTTTCACAGATATGTCACCGAAGTTACAATCAACTCGCCCAAATTATAAAAAAATTCACGAAAACAGCAGCACTCGTCATAGAGGAAGCGAGGGAAGGTGTTTTTTATGAGATTTCAACAAACCTGTCGCGGTTTTATGCTTTGGAGCGTTGCGTCCTCATGATGGCAAGTGCGCAAAGTCACGCGTGACCGACAGAGACAGACAGGATTGCGAAAATTGACGCCAGCGAAACTTTCTGAGCACATAGGGCCCGGACTGTGAGCAAACGCATCGATTCTGGGTTTCGCTTCTTTTTTTGACGCAGTAAAGTGTACAAAGAACAGCTTGAACGGAAATAAGAGATAGAGTTACAGTTTACGGGCCTCAAATTAGACCACTTTGGGCACTTGTGCTTACAGCGTCAGATATCAAAACAGATGGGATGCTATAATGTACATGCGGATGCGAGATACAATAGTCAGTCGCAATTCAGTGCTCTGAGTGCGATCACGCCGAGTGTCGGATCGGGGATGTGGTTTCGCATGAACATCATCTTTCACTGCTTCCAGAGCCCAAGCCCAAAGCACAACACGAACAACGTACGAATTTCATGGAGTTCATCTTCAATTCCAAGTCTTTCTTTCGCTCAATCAGAAGTTGCTTCGCGCGTTCGGTGGCTTGATACCTGAAAGCATTCACATAAATCTCATCAACACCGTTTTATGCGAATAAACGACGAAAAAGCGGTAGATCGAGGTGCCTCGGCAAAGTTTGTCCCACGTCTAAGGAGAGAATGTTTTTTTTCAAGTGTGTGTTTCGTGGAATGCCTGTTGAAGAAAAGGTGAAAAAGATTGAGAAAGCAATTATACGCTGACCCCATGTGCAAGTTTAGTCAGCGCCAAAATTATCTTTCAACAATTTTGTCAAAAATCTTGTTCAAGGTATGACACGGAAAAGCTTTCATCCACTGTTGTAACTAGCACAAATGACAAAAAGTAGTTTTTGCTTGCCAACAATGCCAGACAAAGTAAAGAATTTCGCTGAAGCTTTTATTCATGAGTTTTGCATGTCTTTACAATGTACACAAAGATTGCTGAAAGCTAACAGCTCTAACTAATAGTTGCTTGTAGAGTCTTCCAAGGGACTTTTGGTGAAGGGAGGTGACTTAAACTCAGGCAAGTTTTTAACTGAGAACTCAGAATTTGCGCAGTTTTTTTGAAGTAAACAAACGATGAAAATTAAAGGAGTAGGTTTATAACACGTTTTATGTTTAACGTAACGCAAGTTCAGGTATGAGCAAGCCAAGCGTTTGCAAACACGCACCAAAACACCAAGCCGACTTGTTGGTTTCCCGAAGGCTTGCAACAATGCAAACCAGACGCCTCAGCATCCTCCTAGTAGACCAAACAAGAGTTTAACGAAAAAGCAACCCCCGTATCTTTCATAATTTTGCAACAGGAAGCGTAGAAATGTTAAGTGAGCGCGACTTATTTGTTTCTCGGTGTAAACANAACGGGACGTCTCGAAAGTGGTCATGACGCTGAAGTGGACAACAACAAATCCTGTGGTGGCGATGGCNCAGAAGCTCCACAGGGGTCAAGATAGCATATTAAAGTTATGCGCACCGCACCAAGTTACAACCTTGAAGGCACAGATATAGTCCCAGTTGACCGCATGCCGCCATTGCACGACTGGTAATATCCTCACAAGCGGAAACGAGTCGTGCGTTAGGTTTCAATTTGACAATTCTTGGCGAGGACAAAAGAATCGACCTGACCAAGCTAACAGCCTTGTGCAAAAGTCGTTAGCAGTGCCGGGTCGTTTGTGGTTTTAGGTGAATCAAAACAACGCAAACTATTTTGCATTGCAACAGATGAGCAACAGGATTAACTACAGTTAAGACTAACAGTCACGACCGACAACACTCTGCTTTTGCGACGCGTGACGTAGTACTTGTGACAAAACACAATCTCAGCATTTTGTTTTAGGGTGCGAATCACTTGTGGCGTCACAGGTCATCGGTGACGTATGACGAAGCGCACCGCATTTACGTACGCCACAACGAGCGAAGACGAAACACATCGAGCGAAAAGTTCGAGCGGCAAGGTCAGCCGGAGTCGCCAGGGAAGGCACGCGCAACGCTGCAGCGTGCAAGAATGTTTTTGTCTGCAATCAGCCAATATTCGCGTTCACCAAACAAGACCGAGACAACACCTTAAGGCGGAGCCTCTGAGACGGAAACAAATAAAATAAGCAGCTAAACAGGTTATGGCGTAACATGCAGTCAGCAAGGATTCGAACGCCTTGCGGTTAAAAACTGTACGGTTACCTTCGCCACAGGAGCGCCAGTAGAAAACACGATACATGCCACATGACCAGCAAGCACCGGCCGGGCTGCGAGCATTCAGGCAATGCAAGAACTGAAGCGCTGTCAGTTGGCACGAGTTTACGGAATTGCCACAGATCAGTAAGGATCAGGCACGGTTTTTAAAACAAAAAACGTAGTTTTTAGTAACGAGGAAACACACAGTTGCAAACAGACTCAAAGCCGCGTGACCTTCTAACTTCAACACACCCCGACTCTTTTGCAGAGAAAGACAGAAAAACCTACAGATGTTTTATCGCCAGGAAAACAATCCTGATTAGTTGATTAGATTTGAAAAAAACGCTTTTGCAAGTTTTTAGACAAAAATGGCGCCAACACGTCATAAACAAAATGAAAAAATAACTTTTTGCCCGATTCGTATTCAAGAAAAGTCTGGAAAAGCGTCTCGATGAAGGACTGGATGTTGCCTGAGTTGGTTTGCACGACAAATTCTAACAATAGCAGATTCAAAAAGTTTTTCTCAAATACAAAAATGCTTTAAAACAAAAAAATGAGAAAGCTTTGACGCACACGATTGAACGTGGTCACAAATATTTAGACACCCCTCATTTTGACCACAAAGTCTTGGTCTACCAAGCGAAACAGACATCCCACGAAAACAAAAGCGAGCCAACCGAAGAAACCCTGCAGGAAAGTCGCAGTCATAGTCTTTCACCTTATCGGGCAACAACGATATGAGCTGCGCTAGCAAAACTGAGCTTGGATGAGAAAAAGTGAGCGATTCATTGGAGCGTGACTGTCGCCGAACATTAACAATCTCTCGAAAAAAATGGCTTCCGACAACGGTGCTCAACGAATTTCTTTAGAGTCAAGTCAAGCAGCAGCCTACTGAAGTCACCGACAAAAAACTAGGTTTTAAAAGCAGCAGCAGGCACTACGTTCAACTATTCATCCTAACAATGCGGTAATATCAAGCTTACTCGCGTATAACGCCAAATTACGGCTGGGCTTCGACGAGTGGTTATGGTTCACCGATTTCGGAGAAAATATAATGATATTTTTTCATAGAATAATTGAAATCACCAATAAGACCAAACCGTGTGAACTGGGAGTCTCACTCGAGTGCAGTCGCAATCTTGGGTTGACTCATAATTTGACAAGAGAAGCTGGTCTACGAACGGCATACAATGGGCTCAGCATGATGTACAGACGAAATACCTTTTCGAACGCGTCGAAATTATGAAGTTTACGTATGTTTAATCGACTGCAACTGTCTTTGAAGAGAAGTCTGAAACAGCTTTGGAAGTTTTCCGTATCTTCACTAACTTTGAAATGTTTCAGCTAAAAATAATAAAAAGAACAGAATGATTTCGAAACTTGCTCTACTGTTTCAGACATACCACCTTTTACTACAACAATCACATGATTTCGTTGTTAAACTCCTTCACTACTGAGGGCTGCCATTACTGCAGAGTTGAACAAGACAGTAAGCAAAACATTCTGCCTTCCCAGTGCTTGTCGAAAAAGCGCTCGGCAAACAGCTCGTCAGCAGGAGGTGGACTGAAGCGAGAGGTTGCAGAGGTCAGCGAACCGCGCGTTATTTATCTCCTGCACTGGCGCAGCAGTGCCAGGTAAGTTCGACATCATTTGTGACGAACGGGTCCGACTCGCGATCGGTTATTTATCTACAACGACGCCAAAATGATGCAAGTCCGGCCGACTTTCTCGCTCCGCAAACGAACGCGAGACGCGCGTACAACGAGGAGGTGGAAAGCTGCGATGGCAAACATCGCCGAGAAGTGGGAAGGCTCGCCCGGGCCAATCCCTCGCCAGTGACGATTGCGATGGATTTGTTTGGTTATCGCACAGAACGACGGCAACGCACGACATCGAACCGGCCAGCTCTGGTTACGATCTGTCTGCTCGACAGCCTCGCCTTCTTTATCGGCTCAAGCCTAAACAGAAGAAAAGACGGCAAGGAAGACTTTTGTACGAAGCGAAAGAAAACGAGTCACCGCATTTTACTTCTTCATCCGCCACAGGCAGGGATTGCGGTGGCCTGCGGCACAGATGACGTGCTATGAGCGTTACAGCCGTAAGCAAAACAAAGAGTAGCCGCGAACGGGTCCTTCTCCTTACTTTCGAGGGTACGTCACAGGTCACGTGCGCCGTAACGAATCGAAAGAGCTGGCGGTGAGCTAGACTGCGCAGCGCAGACTTCAAACCCTTCGCGACTATTTTATTATGACTGTACGGGAAAGAAAGGTCGCTCGGCCAGAACGAGACTGTCACGTCGCGATCACTGCCGAATATGATCGACTGCCGTTAGAACTAATGCGGTGTGGGAACGGACGACTTGAAACGGCAAAGCGGAATGCCAAAGCTATCGCCGACCTGGCGAACATGGTCCGGTAGTGATTTCTGTGACGCACACCGTGTTCCGCCACGCTTCTGCTGTTCGCAGCTTGTTTGGTGCTGGATTATTATTCGCACGTAATGTGCGGGGAAATGTTTTTTTCAAACATGCAACGTCCGGCACTGCGTCAGACTATTACGAAGACTCTCGCGGAAGAATCGAAGAGCTTGTTCTTAAAATTGAAACCGGCCATTCGATGCGCAAGGTTGACAGTAAAGGTTAACTCTTCCTAAGGGGACCAGTTATTAGAGACGAAACAACTCACTTCAGTTGAACTTGCTTGCGCAGTTCGGCCATGGACTGTTCCAACTTCTTCAAGTCTTTTTTAGAATCTTCTTTTTGATCAAGTAAGGGGCGTTCGACTTCAACACGCAGCTGAACACATCACGGAAGAGGCTAGTCATGCATATTAGGATCGCACAAAACGCAGACAGGGCGCTTCGAAGGCAAAGTGCACAAATCGGAACACACAAATTAAAAGCGCGATGCTCTCGGTCACCAAAAAAAACTCATTTAAAGTGGGAGAGCACCGCGAACTGGTTCATATTAAAAGCTGGTTCGCCAAGTCGCGTTTCCACTGCAGCAGCCGTTGTCGTGCACGGTCGGAGGCCACCAGTCGGTGCTATTTTGAAAACCTTAGTAGGAGCAAGCGAAGCATGCTGCTCCGGGAGCTTGGGCTGTGCGGTTTGCGACCACAATGACGCGCGCTGACAGTCAGAGGACTTCGCGACGCCGCAGCGCTTCCTTTTTCGGGTTTCGGTTGTCAAAGGTTCCCCCCCATGTGATTTCGATGCGACGAAGGTGTAAGCGAATGCGACGTAAGAGCAGCTCCGAGAAAATCTAATCTCATTATAGAAAAAACGAGTGAACCGACGTCGTGAACTTAAAAGCACCCCCTGTAAAGGACAGTGATTTGTCGCCCAGGATTTCATCAATGGACTCACGCTAATCGCCTACGCTTTCAGAATGCTTCGACTGCCAGCACTCACCGCTCAATTGAAGGCCACCTGCTGCGTACCACGAGCAAGGCATAGATATTTGAGGAACACTTGAAAAACGCCCACCATGACAACACAACCACTGTATGAATGTAACGTTAGTGTGGCGGCAAAATCGGGCGAAGCAGAAGACGAGTCAGGACCTTTATGGCCAAGGTACTCGAAGCGCGCTGAGAAGCATTTCACCATGGCAACGTGAGTAAGCCGTGCTGCCGTTACGTCAACACCGTCATTACGTATATATGAATTGTCCAAACACGGAACACAGAGTGCAGCATTTTTTTAGCTGATAGGAAACGGATTTGCTGCGCACGCCAATTTAATTAAGTTGATACACATAAGAAAGAAAACAGAGCTTCGCGGGAAGACAAGCTGTCAGTGCGCTCTCCGTAATTTCGTGCTTTTCACCATTTCACGTCGTCGCGAAGAGCAAACGCTTTTTTTCGCCGGGAGATCAAAGGTCAATGATAGGGTGATAAATCGTATAGCTGCCAGTTCGCCATCTCGCAAAATAACCAAGCGAAGATTGGAGCCGCTCTGTTAAATCTACTAATGCACGTCTTATGTTTTTGTTTTCCAACTTGAATGTACTTTCCCAAATGACGAAGAAAAGCTGACGTCAAGACTCGATCAAAATTTTACATCATACTAACAGTACCCAACGCGAATCCATGCTTCCGTAGTATTAACGTTTTCAGTTTTTCTGCAAATGCCGTTAACGTTCTTTGGCATTTTCAGCTTATTTGAATATTTCAAAAGCGTACGTTTGCAGTGAAATGAGAAAGCCGTTTGAGAAAGAACAGAATACCTTGTTGGCAAGTTCTTGGTGTATTTTGGCTTCCTGCAGAGCAGATTCTTTCACCTTCTTCCATGTTTCACCAAGAGTCCTGAAAAAAGTTACAAATCACCGCTAAACGGTGGCACACACCAAACTGCCAACTACTCGCACGTTTACCTACTGCAGGGGCGAAGTCAACTGCTCGCCACGCGAACTCGCTGAATTGTGCAGAATCGGCTGCATTGGGCCACAATAGCGTTTCAGTAAGCGACGCATTTGAACAAGAATGCTTAAGAAAAACCCAATGCCAATAAAGTGACGGGCCGCAAAAACGTCTATGCCAAGGGTCTCAAACACGCGGCCCCGAGGGCATTTTGTGTGGCCCGCGTTCTTTTTGGTAATTTTCAAAAATTAACATTTAAGTTATTCACCGGTGTTTAAACAAGTTCCTTGCAAACGAACGTAGAGACTGCTAGAAATGATCTGCCTATAACTCACGATACCTTCCGCAGGAAATAAGATGTGAAAGCTGTTTCTAGCAAGGTTCAGATACTGTCATTGTTGTGCCGGCGTCATGATGCGGCCCTCGGTTACTTTATAAGTTCTCATTTGGCCCTCGGAGCAATTTGAGTTTGAGACCCCTGGTCTAAGCAAAGCTTGCTGCACATTCTTGCACAACCAGGTTGACGAGAACGATAAGACCTTGTTGCAAGTGCTAGGCTGGGTTCGATCCTGGCAGGCTCAGTAACATCTTTTGAATAGTTACGCTCGCAGATCGCTTGACTCTAAAAAACCACCAATTTATTTTCAAGCCGCCGCACGTCACGGGTATTAGCAGTGATCCATAGCACAAAAACCTCCCACTAATGAGACTGTGTGCAACAGTGCGGTATGTTTCATGATATGGCCAAGCAACCCCAGGGAAGAACACGAAACTGCGGAAAACGACACAGGTCATTAAATAAAACAGCTCGTTTTCAAAACAGCCGCCAATACCAACACCGCAGCAAGGAAAGCTGGTGCCAGGCGATTCTAGCCAAGAATCAAGAAGTTCATGTTTGCTTAAAGTTGCTTCTGACGTCGGGAGCGAAAATTCCGTTTTGTCAACAAATTCAGTGTGACCGCCAGAACCGTTCATAATGTTGCCAATAAGAAACGTCATCCTGCGGCAAAGCGCATGCGACCGCAGTGGCGCTCTAACCTGAAGGACACACTCCACATAAGAACGAAGTACAACACCTTGCCGCTACCTGAAGATGACCACTCCGTCGCGCACAAGCAAAAAACTCCGATCGCGAAGCAAGGATCGAAATGCGGACAGATTATACTGAAAGCTGATAACCACCAAGTTGTAAACGCAAGCCAGGACTGGATTACCGCGAGGCTCCGGAAGTCCAAAAGCGAGCTCTTATAGACGTCTTCTAATTTTACTATCAATCACAAAACGCTGTTCTGGAGAAATTAGACAAAATAACTTGAGTTCTAGATCGACGGTCCTGAAATGAGAATAAACATGCGCCAGATCATATCTGGTTTTTGACGTGCTGCTTGCTCAAAGTATGGTTGAAATAAACGTCCACTTACCCGGTTTCCTGGGTGGCATGAACACTGTTGGCGATTGCCAACAGTCCTTTTGAATACTGCAGCTCCACTGCTTCTCTGCGAAAAAAAACGGTGCGTTTTTTCATGCAAACGAGATCGGTTGCACTCGCCGCGTACGTTTCTGATGTTGACAACACCACAAGCAGGTAAACAACGCGTCCAGGTTCAGGTAAAACAGCAATACTAATGCGAACATCACAACGCGCCGAGTCTGTTCATAGTGCAGCAACTGCTTACGACATTTCCTAAACTACCTTATAAAAAAGCGAATTGACGGGAAAAAGTCAAACTTTACCTGCAATGATAAGCACTTGCCGGAAGCCTACTTATACGTTAAAGTCAAATGAAAGCGACACTACTTAAAAAAAGACAATCATATAGGATAATTGATTTATTACCATAACAATCAAAAACGTAACATTAAGAGGTACCTTTGCTTGAACAAGTCTGCCATTTCTTTTGACATCTGTTTTTCCTTGAGCATTTTCTGGTACAACACCGTAAATCCGCTTTGGTAGGTGTGATTCTCCACTTTGTCGGCCTGAAGAAGAAAGTCATTTGCATAGTTCACAACGTAGTGAACATTGGTTTGTGTCGCATCACCTAAGACTAAAAATCAACCAGCAAAATAGAACACTTGAGATGGAAAGAGACATGCAACAGCACAACAACGTTTGTATGGAGATACACATATATTTAAATGTCGTAATGAGACTCACCCAAAAGTAATCGCAATAGCTAAATTTTCCCGGCTGAAGTAAACTTTGTTCTTTCGCTTCTTTGTCGTCGGGATATGATATTCCATTGTGCTGAAAATATCAAATAGTGCAAACTAGGGCACTAACTGAAAATGGACCAAAATTCCGAACGATTAACTTTTTGAACCTGTAAGAGCTTCGCTTTAATGCAGAACGATCTGAAACGGTGTTTATATCTGAGTTCGCCAATCATAAAAACATAGGGTGGTTTAAAAATTTTGTAACCATTATGCAATCTAACAATATATCAAGCTTTTTATGTTGATCTCAAATTTTAACAGCATGTGTAGGAACAAGATTTTAACCTTGATTCTTCAACCGTTATCGTTTCAGGTATGCAAATAGCATTCACTTTAATAGCGAAGGCGTTTGGTGTAAGAGTGCTAGAATACAGTCGAAGAAGACTGCACAACGTGGATGTCTAAAAGAATTCCATAGAAAAGCACCAACCACAGTACAGATTTGGAAACGGCACGAAGTCAAAAGAGGAAGTAGTTTGTGCATGGCCAAAGGATCTGTAGACCATTGCGTTACGTCACGCTGTCGCAAGAATATGGATTTCCAAACTTGCGATTCTTATGGACTTTGCGAGTATAAAATCGCGTAAATGCTTGCTGAACTTTCTTGATCATCTTTTCCGATACTGGTGGACTAGTGGTCGTCTAGACCAGTGGTTCCCAAACTTTTTTGAACCGTTACCCAAATCAAGGTAGCGGTCATGTCTTATTACCCTCAATAAATTTTTTTGCGTTTCTTGTCGAAAATTTCTTTTGCAGTAATTGCTCATAATACAGAACAGCAATGTGGTTTTGGTTCTGCGTTACCCCCCACAAAGCATCGCATATTACCCTGGGGGGTAATTTACCCCCAGTTTGGGAACCACTGGTCTAGACTCTAGAGTCTAAACCAGCCATGTCCAACCCAAATAGCTTACTGAGCCAAGAAGTATATCACTATCTTAACCAGGGCCGCACATTGAATGACATAGTAACGAGGGCAGCACATTGCACGGTTTACTTTGATCTTAGCAAACTACATTTATCTTAAGATGATGTACTGAAAGTTTTCGAATCCTAATTGCAATGGTAACAGACGTGATAAAGCGGCACTGAGGACCACCTGCATCAAAAATTTCCAATCCATAAGTATGAAAATCAGGACAAGTTGTCAGTATGTAGGATACATTTACTACACCGACAACTTAAACTGGGCCGCACAAAACCTTCGACTGGGCCGCGGGTTGGACATAGCTGGTGTAAACCCTTTGGCCCCTACACAAACCACCCTCCTCTTGGAAGATTTTTTGCCATTTCCACATCTGTACTGCAGCTGAAGATTTTTTATGGAATTCGTTCAGAAACACACGCTGTACAGTCATTTTCGACAATGTGCGAGCATATTCTTACACAAAACGCTTTCTCTATTAACGTGCATGCTATTGGTATACCTGAAAAGACGAACGTGTGAAACATAAAATTTTGAAAATTTCACATCACTGGAAAAAAAAACTTGGGAAGTTAGTGATGTCAAAAATTTTGGAACACCCTGTAGAAAAAACACAGCCAGTATTTGGTGATAACATACTTTTTCATCTTTTTTGCTGCAAATTCAGATCAACACCGTTTTGAACGGCTTATTGATAACCACAGAGGCGCATGTTCTAACACTCTATAGTCGGCTATTGTGCTACAGCAGAACTCAGAACTTACTGTTGCTTCAAGTGGAAGGAAAGACTGAACTATTTGCGAGTTTCAAACTAGGATTAGAAACGCAGTGAGAAATGGACACAGCGTTCAAACTGTACCGTGCCATAAGCCGTACCTTCAACACTGTCAGAAAACAAAGACCACTAGAAATTTTTCAACTGACGACCGAGCTTTATAAGTAGCAAGCGCATTATGAAACATGGAATATGATTAGACAATCTACGAAAGAACCTAAAATGGCACGCGATGCAGATTAACATGTCTGCTTCGACCAACTACATCTCGTAACAGTTCAGCGAAGATTGCCTGAACATTTAGCAACCTTGCGGCAACAAACTCACCACATGAACTTGCGGCTTAGGACTGTGTCCGTTCTGCATGGACTGAGGACTGGGAGGCGTGGGTGAGCGGGACTTGACGCTCTGCGTGGGTTTTAACGATTGGGGAGTGGACGGCTGCGATTTGGAGTAATTGGAAAAGCTGCCAGACGACTTCAGGTGAGGAGTAGTCGGTTCGGATGACGCGTGCGTGACGTTTGTCGTCTTCTACCAAAACGAAACAGGAACAGTGACTTACGGCCGGTAAAGTGTACTATGGAAAAGAAAGACATTAAAATGCCCGTTGGCGGTGCATCTGTTTCGCTGGATTCACTAACAGCTTGCAAGGAATCTGAGAACCTGTCGTGACAGACCAAGCCAGACGTATATGTTTAAAATGCGTCAGTATAACGCTGCGCACCTTGCAGACCGCTCGTGCATACACGACGAAATCAGTACCTGAAGACTTTCGCTGCTTCCTGTGTTTGATTGCTGGTAATCTGGGGTCAGGTCAAGTGTCAGGGATACCGCTGGAGCTGTCAGAAAGCCAAGGAAGAATTATTCCGCGTTACATATTTCAAAACTCTCTTTAAGTGATAGGCGAAAAAGTCCAGGCTGGCCTATGCTTGTTAAAGCAACATGACACCGAACGTTGCTAGCGAGGAAATTCCACCGCCATCTATTCAAACTCTCAAGGGGCCCGTACACATCTTTCCATGTGTGTAAGTTGATTGACTGCTCTAATTCATACATTTTATATTTCCATCATGTAAAACTTGCACAAATTGCTTTGGGAACCAAATGTAACACGTTACTGCTGTCTTTGTGAAGAAATTTTTTTATGAAATGTTTTTCAGTCGCAACATAAAGGGACCGCACGCTGTGAAGGTGCTTCGTGACTGATACAAAGTTAGGAACCGCTGACTTAAGGTGGCTGCAGTGACGCCTTAAAACCCTGCGTTTTGTAGACACAATCTTGGAAATGAATGCATTGTTCGTTAATTTTTGATCAGCGTAACACTTCACACAGACAAAAATCTCCGCATGAGCCACTTGCGTTTCGCCCTTCATATTTCCGCTGCACAGCGATTGTATCAAACGCTAGCCTGGAGTTTTTAACGTATGGACTCTCAAGAAATGTACATGAGTGACTGCGTTTATGTGAACGTTCTTTGTATCACTTGCAATCATTGAAAACAAGCAGGGATGGATGGATTGCTACGTTGAGCAAGGTACACACAATCAGTCCACGAGCCGTTTGATGATAGACGTGATTAAATGGAAGGCATTGCCACAATTTGGAATATATGTTCCCACTCATCGTTTCATAACAAAAGCGCACCGCTGCCTATCTTGTTGTGGGCGCAAACGTCGACACTTCCAATTAGACTACTGATCGGATTTTAATACACTGCTCACTTTTTGGTAAACTGCTCAATCAGTGTTTGATTCTGTAAAAAAGTAAAGTAGTTTGCAACGCGTAACAGTTTGAAATAACCGTAAAATTTGGGCAGGGCATTTCCACGCAACAGTGAGTAGTAACCAAGCAATCCATTCATAAACATATTTTCAACACAATGAACCCCGCGCAAAGTTGAGGGAATAGTGTAACAGGGGAAGGGAAGCAAACACACGAATTAGAAGACAGACTCAAAACGCATGTGTATTGTGTAACCCAGGGGAGTATCGAACGGCTGCGAACCACACGGACAAAAATTGAGCTTTAGCGCCACGCAAATTCTAGACCACGTAAAAGAAATATTGCACCATTCTCTGATATATTACAAATATTTCATCAATTTATGATTTGGTTTCTGGAGATATTGCGGCGACCCATAGGAATTAACTAAACACTGAAGTCAATATGAATAATACGAAAGGTTATTTCACATTTACCAAAAGTTAAAACGGACATATGATTTCTGTATCTCCGGTCCCGATTACAACCACACAATTTAAGTTTGACTAATCTACAGCAGTGTTTTGACACTTTTCAATTGAAATCACATACGTAAGCAATAGACCACATGGCCAAACAACCAACTTTATACAATGAACAGGACACAGTTGCCCAGTGAGTAAGGATGCAGGGCAGTCCAACCATTGTTTTGACATGCATAAGACTTTAATCACTTCCTCAATAACTGCAACTTTGCATTTATTTCGTTAGCAGAACTTGGATCAACTTGCATCACTCACCAATAATCTCAGACTGGGATGTGCTTGCTCGTAGTTTTGCCGTTTTTGGCAATTCCCATGACGATTCTAAGCAACGTCAATAGGAGATGAAGCGGATATCCGTGTTTTACTATATTTGCATGTGCAGGAAAACAACAAATATGGTGCGCCTTCGCGTTCGAAATAGCACGTACCATTAGCAAGACTCACAAGACATGTTCAACAGGATGCTAGCAAAGTACCAAAATAGTTTTTAACATGATGTGCTAAGCAGGGGCGTAACGAGGGGGGGCAATCTCCCGGGCGCCAAAAAGTCCCAACAATGTCACAAGTACTTTCTTCAGTGCAGTACATTTGCTTGCGAAAGACCTCAGGTTCGAACATGGGGGCGCCAAACTTGCTTCTTTCTCCGGGCGCCATCTAACCTCGTTACGCCCCTGGTACCAAGGGCTGGAAGTATAGCAAAACACCTAGTTTGCAAAACAGATTCGCATGATACAATGAGTACGATACATTCATTCGAACTATCTCAAAATAAAAACAGTGATGACGTATCATGGCAAGGCAGCTCAAAAGCACATAATTTTCGTTATTTCCAATAAAAAGCAAATCAATTCGAAGAATGCCTGCAGTTTATACGCAAAGCTTGCGGTCAGACCCTGCCGACACACACAAAACAGAAAGAAATGTCTCTGAAATACATCTGTAACAAACGGCAAATCTGACGAAGTTCGTACAATCATCACGACAGAATAAGTCCAGTGATATGAACATTACTTTTACACATTTTTGTGCATAATAAACAGTTTATAGTGTTGTACTTCTTTTCATTCAGTCAATGATCGACCATAAAAGCTTTGATTAAAGAAAGCGCAAATAAGACCAAAAATACATGATTTAATTGTCATCAAAACTGGAAAATGTATCTCTTGCAAGCGAGAAGGATAAAACCAGGATGAGACTAACCTCTTGTTTTCGTATTGACATAATAAATGTCGCCCTTTGCAGATTTTACTTCAGTCCATTCTTCTGAAGATGTGGAAAGTGAATCAAAATCCTGAAAAAATGTTTTGTACTTCTAAATAAAATGTAAGCAATATTCAGTTAATAACACCTTTTTCTCAAACTTCGCACATCAGTCCAATGTAATGGTCGAGTGTCGACAAGCAAGCTTATGAGTCACTGAACTTTCCAAATCATTTCGAAAGTGCATCAGCCCCTTTTCTAATTCTACATGGTTTCCTCGTTGTTTTAATGAGTTTGACATCTGCAAATAATGCACGCAAGTGGCACAACCAACTTGTCGAACGGGATTTGTGACACTATTTACAACCAGGGTTGCCAGATGAATCGCATAATTAAATTAACATTTCTATCACGAAGACGCAGACCTGTATGCAAGAGCTCAGACTGTTCAGTGCTTACAACACGACAGACACTACATAGTGCAGTGAGTGTATACATTTCCAGTGATTACGCAAAAACTTTATTTCGAATCTAGCGTCCCTCAAATATTACTAATATCAGAATATGGGCATCTGATATACCATTTATCACAAAAACTTTACAAATGTGTTGCCGAAAAAAAATGGAATAGCAATATTTTCCTTCATAACAACCTATTTGAGTGTAAAAAAGGCCAAAAAAGAGCCAAAAGGCCGAACACATTTTTTAAGGCCAGCCAACTTGAGACGAGGCCAAAAAAATGGCCAAAAGGCTAACTAAAATTTTTTAGGCCAACCACCTCTAAATGAGGCCAAATTTCTGAAATTTGGCCTAAAAACACCAATCTGGCAACCCTGTTTACAACAATAAGCCACACTTTACTTTCCAAAATACCTGATCATCAAACTGTTATTCGTTGTAATGAACCAAACAAACTGACAAACCTTTTTCTCACTCTTGATTCTTATGGCACCATCACTTAAGAAGCATTTGTTCACACTCCCTAGTTCCTGCTTTTCAACAATGTCAAAATTTTCATAACAGTGTGGCCTACACCCACATATTGGCCTACATGGTCATAACGTAAGTGGCAAAAATATCACAACACAATCAGTGAAATTCTACTACCGCACGATAAACCAAATCCTGACCCATTCACTGATAGCCACGCTTAGTTTTCTGAAAATGGCCTACAAAAGCAAAGCAACGGTCCTCCTATCACTGAAAACCTATGTGCTATAAAGCAAATAGAATAAAGTGCACCAACCACGCAGCATGAAAAAGAATGCTTGGAATACGGATGATTTCACTGAGTCATGACTACCTAGGAGGCCACCTAGTTGCATCCTGCCCACAATGTAACTTTCACAATACGGTAAACACTGCAATCACAATGTTACATTGTTGACAAAATGATTGCAAAATAAACAAAAAGTACACTTTTGACACATCATCAAAGTCTTCAAAGTCTATCAGCCACAAGCAATATAATGCCATCAACTCAGGGGGCTTTACTTAACACCAGGCCCATAATTAGGGGAAGCACAGGAGGAAAACCCCCACGGAAAAATGTGTCGGACATAGTTTTAAAATTTTGTGCCCCTCTCAGAAAAATCTTCAGCTTCCTGTCATCCCAGGCTGGTTACGGGCCTGCTTAACACTGCGCCCCCCTACTCCAATATAGTTATTAACTGCAAACAGTATGACCTTCAAGTGGCTTTTATTTTGCAAGATGACCAACCCCTTTGCACTTTCAGTAAAAGTTAAGTCACACTATGTCAAGAAGATTAAGCTCATCTTTCCAACTTTACTCAAAAAAATATCACTAAAATCCAATTGCAAATAACAGCATAAAATTACATATTACATCAGTAGACTGAAGAAACATACATGTCTAAACCGGACCTCTATAACATTCTTTCTCAGCCAACTGAAGTTTGCTGGTAAAATACTTTTGTACAAAGCAAGAAAAAACAACTGTGAGTAAGCAAAGGCTACTGGACTGCTAAATCTCAGAGCTGAACTTATTGAATGCAATGCATTTGGTCAGACGCATCTCATGCTGTCCACTGGATCAGCCACATTCTATTCTGTTCATATGTCTGAATCTTTGCTGTGTCAATACAATTTTTTCATTTGGTAAATGCAGCACAGTAAAATGAAAACAGTGCAAAATTTCCGAACATCATTACCTGGACTTTTGTCACATAGGAAGCAGGAAACCATCCTCGTTTTCCATTTAATTCACCTTCCCACCACCCTTCATCACCAGAATAAAATATGTTGATTATCTCTCCTTCTTCAAACGTAAGGGTTGTTATCTGAAGCAGAGATTAATCAGAATGTAAACTGCAGAACTGCAGTAACCACTGGAAGTTCATTCTAGTATATGAAGTTAACTTCTGCTGAATTTTGAAATACAAAAAGGCCCTTTAATCCAAAATTCTTGTGAAGGCAGAAAGCACCATATAAGCGTAAAAACAAATGATGCATGACTTCACTAAAGCACTTCCAAGCTTTGAGTACACTACTGAGATTAAACAAAACTTTTAACGTATGATGCAAATGCTACATACTCTATATGTTATTTAAATAAGATCTTGCAATGACCTTGTGGTCTGACCACCACAATCATAGTTAGATCAGCAGTTGCATGAGTGAACCTGAACCCATTTTTATACAAAAATTTTTGAAGATTTTTTACAAATATAAGATAATTTGCAAGAAATAATCAAATATAGTGCAAACACCTTTCCAAATACACTTCATTTGCAAAATGCACATGATTTGTTTATACATGAATAACTATGCCAACAAAACCAAGTTTGACATCACTTTGTGGGGTGAGCATTCATGTAAATTACAGCACCATGTTGGTGAAGCACTTATAGTTTATAATATTCTTATACCATTTCAAGTTAAAAAATTCATATCACATAAGTGCTTAATCAACTAGTGACTGTGTTTTGTGAATGAATCAGCGGCTGGTAACAGTCAATAAATGTGTATGAAATAGTTGTATGTCAATCAAAATAAATGAAAGGCACAAAACAAAATGGGCGCAAAATATACTCTACTTTTTTCAAACAAAAAACTGCTCTCACAGCGTCTGAGGAACAAAGAGATGATGTATTGAGTCAAAGGTACAAGAAACCAAACGAGCAAAGTGCAACATGTGGGCTGGTTCAGCCTTTGAGTGCAACATTAAAAAATAGGTGGATAATAGGTGAATCAAAGTCATGCCTATCGCAGTTCTTATTTCAGAAGTTTGTGATACTTACCTCTTTTGCAGAAAAAACTAAAAAATTTAAGGCTATCACATAGCTAAATGCAATATCAAGCTTTCTATAAAATTTTATGGCACTCAACTGAGATAAATGATATAAATGAGTCATGAGAAAATTGACACCATTGACCTAAAACAGTCTACAAAGCCAGAAGTGATGGCCCATAAAGGGTTGCTAAATACTGTATTTATTCAATTATTAGCCAACCTTGATCGTAAGCTGCAGGAAATGGTGTTAAAAAATTAACGTAAGCCGTCCTTGATTGTAAGATGTGCTTGAACATAGGTTACCTGAGCCTCTGAGATACTTTCGCATACTAGCACATTTCATGTTTAATTGGCAACCCTGGTAAATGATGCTTCACCACTACAACTGGCACTGCCTTCTGTTCATCATAATCCCTCCTGTGACAGATGTGCATGTGATGCTAAAGAGAATAGAATGTGAAAAAAGGGTTTGGTCAACAAAACTTAGCTAAAAAAAGACTGAGCATCATCTATACCTTTCCATAAGGCAAAGAAATAAAAAATGTAAGTCACCTGTGATTATAAACCACACAAAATGATGAAAAAAAGCTTTATAAGCCAGTGGCTTATAATCGAATAAATACAGTATGGCCCAAGAATGCATGTTCAAAATGAACTTATAAACACAAATGCAATGACACTCCCTACATAAACAAACTTTATTGGATAAGAAGTAAATGCACCAAGAGTAAAAACATTTACGTTGTGCCCACAGCTAGTTTTTTTCGCTGCTCTTGACATTTCACTCATTTGCCCATAATAATATTAAAACTCAATGTAACAACATACACTAATCCATAGTTTTGGACATTATGATCGAACTCAGCCAATTTTTTCAGTTATTTATAAAAACTAATCTATGACTGAAAAAATAAACCCAGACCCACTGGCCATACAATGGCTTAAAAAAGGTTGGGGAACCTATTTACCATCACAGGCCACATAAAATTGTGGATTATTGCTGGCGGGCGGCAAATAACAGTTGACTTTATCCTAAAATTCCACCTTCATCTTACTACAAGGAATAGAGGCTTCTTATGACATACTACCATCTTATGGGATAGAGGCTTCTGGCTTACTGTCTAAATACCTGCTTATCATGGAGCTTCATTTTGATGCGATCTTGCACTCTAAGTTGGTAATGAACATTCTGATGTGGGCCATATCAAATATTCACACAGGCCGCCGTTGGCCTATGGGCTACAGGTTCCCCACCCCTGGATATTAAAAGGACAGTTAAGCTTGTCTATCACACGACTCACAGGTTTTAAATGTAACACTAAACTAGGATGAAAGACCATGTTTTTTTGGTTACAGACTTAAGTTTTCTTCTTGTAAACCAGTGGTTCTTAACTGTGAGGCACGCCTCTCCAGGGGATCATCAGTAAATTTCCATGGGGGTGCGAGCCTTTACACCAGCTACGTCTAACCCAAATGGCTTACAGAGCCAAAAATTATGTCACTATGTTAACCAGGGCTGCACATTGAATGACATTTCAATGAGGGCTGCACATTGAACGGCTTACTTTGATCTTAGTGAATGAAATTTAGCTTAAGCTAATGTACTCAAGGCATTCAAATCCTAACTGCAATGGTAACAGATGTGATAGAATGGCAATGAAGACCACCTGCAACTAAAAGGTCTAATTCAAGATTATCAAAACAAGGACAGATTGTAAGTACATAGGACAATTTTACTACAACGAAAACCTAAACTGGGCCACACAAAACCTTTGAAAGTTTGACTGTCCCGCATGCAGCCCATAGGTTAGACATAGCTGCTTTAATGCTCTACAACATGGAAAGTTTTCGAATGGGAAAGTGTACCATCAATATTATTATATATAATTAAATTTAATTTAATGTAAAGGGGGGCTTGAAACAAAGGACAATTGCTTAGGCCTTAAGGGAGGCATAGTAGAAAAAAGGCTGAAGAACCACTGTTGCAAATAAACCCTTGTAATGATAGTTGTCTGTCTAAAGTTCCCATTCAACAAAAAAACAACTTCTCTACTTTCACAAAACATGTTTGCAGACCAAGCACTTAATACTTATTCTATTAATCACATTGAAAAAACACTGAAAATGCAAATTTTATCTACCTCTCCACCTCCAGCACCATTGTATGCATATAATGTCTTGCACTTGCAATCAGACATCTTTGCTTCACTAAACCACTTGTGAACTTGTTTCAGTGCAGAAGTTGTGCAAGCACCACTAAATAAATCCAACCGAATGCTTGATGTTGCCCACTACTGTAAATGCTACTGACAGAAAAAATGGAATGGCTTCAGAAGACTTTCATATTACAAAATGTAGACAAGCACAACCAGCCACATGCAATTAGAAAAAAACCTGTGTCGAAAGATTGTTAACATGTATCTCCTTCCTTGTCGTGGTCTGCTCATACAAATTGCCAAGAAGCACTCAGTTAAGTAGTTGAGTGTAATTCGGCCTTCCAGTTACCTTGCACCGAAAAAGTTAATGCTGTACGCTAGACCCGAGTTTGCCAAACAACTTCGAGTTAACACTTGTAGTACTAGTACAGCTCAGCAAAGTTGCGACACGAAATCTTCCATTTTACTCCTATTCCAAAGTCGACACCGCAGATCGTGAAGCTCGAGCTACTGACAAACAGCGCTGACATATTGAGCAAGGGTATTTTTATCACTAAATTAAGGCATTGCCTATTTCTTGTTCTTATTTAGGCAGCTCGTCAGTCACGAGTCTTTCTGACGCTTAGCCGGCAGGCTGCTCGTTGTAAGTAGTGCAGCTGAGAGAATTCGCGAAAGCTACCACTGCCACAGCAGGAGTAGGACTACGTACGCAGAGCGCACACGGCGACGTTCGTTACCTTGTGACTTCGGCTTGAACTTCCATTTGCATAACAAAAATGACACGAGTCGTTGTGAGAATTAAATGTTGAAGTTGACTGCGGTACGGTATTTCGCGTTCAGTGTCAAGTGAAATTTCTGACCTTTATTGTTTGTCAGTTATTTTGCTTCTCACAGAAAAGGAAAAAAGTTTGGCGATTACTTTTTTGATGTGTCTTGTGTAAATCAAAGCTTTTTGGTCGGATGTCAGATACCCACAACACGCTACAGTACGGGAATAACTATAACCACTGAAAAATATTGGGCTTGGTGTTAGACCTCAATTACATTTCTTTTTCTAACCCTTACCTGACACATTTACCTAAACACTAAGCCCTAATCATCAGTTTTCTCAGCGTGTTTTGATATGTAGAATATTACTCTGTGCATGCGCACATGCGGTGGAGTAACTAGGAGGGTAAGGGGGACAACTGCCCCCGGGCGCAGGATTTTGGGTGCGCCAAATTGAGGTGGTAATGTTACGTAATAATTACGAAATATCAGCCGATGCTAATAATTACAATTTACAAAATAGTGAATGCCAACGGCTGCTACCTGGTTGCGAAATCTCATCAAGATCACCAAGGTTCTCTAAGCGAGCAGTTACGAAGCTTAGTGTCGTTTTGAGGCGAGCTTCTGTCTCCACTCCAGCAACCACCGCCCGTGTGTGGTTTGACTGACGGTTGCGTCACGATGCTTGCAGATTGCCAGGGTTGCGAACAGGCCCNCAACCAGAGGGGGACAATCGGGCAATTGCCTCCACCGAAATTTTAAAAAACGTATGTATTTGTTAGGTACATCAACAAGTNACACCATTTTGCCTCCCCCCCGAAAATATCAGTTGGTTGCGACCAGAGCCGGATTAAAAGGTTGGGGGGCCCGGGGCAATATTTACTGGAGGGCCCC
>JGI24158J21664_10000300_pt1 | contig 41590 bp, 25 predicted proteins | sample Ectturendosymbi3_FD_21664 | JGI IMG/M metagenome (IMG submission 21664) | reverse complement strand
TGTCGGCTTCGATTTTATAAGTGTATGTACATATGGATAAACAGCACTCATTGCTGTATGGCTGACATTTGCTGAATTTTCGACAAGCTAAGTATATCTTTACAGCATTATGTTCATAGAAAAAAATATTGATTGTGGTTTAATAAATGTGCTGTGACCAGAAGTAATGATAATTTGGAAATCTCTCCTTGTGTGTTTTGACAATGAGATCAGTATTTACCACTATCTATTCTAAATAGTTGGTTACGCTAGGCTACTAGCCAAGTTTGATTGGATTTTAGGTAGAGCTCGACCGATGCGCTTTTTTGGGCCGATACCGATGCTTTTATTTTTCATAACCGATGCCGATATTTTGCAACACTCAAACCACAGTTGAAAGACAATACTTCAGTGCGACGAAGAAGCATATAGCATGGAATTCTGTGCAAATGTGGGTCACTAAGATAGCCACAAACCACGGCTTTGTTCGCAGGCAGACATCTGCTAACCGCGCACAACCTGACAGCAAATGTTACATCATAGACCGGTTTATTGGGATAATTGCGGAGTGATCTGAATATTGCGCACTACTTGATGCAGTCGGAGGTCTGCACGTCGTAAGGAACAGTAGGGCTTACAGACAATTTGTGTTAATTAATCAGAGATGAAGTAGCAACTTGGAAAAACACTCCGTGCAGAAAACTAGCGTAGCGGCTTTTCTTTTGCGCAGCAGTCTGTACACAGTATTGTGCACTACTTGATGTGGTCGAAAGGCTGTTCACTGTAAGGAACAGGACAGAATTTACAGTAATTAATCAGAGGCGAAGTAGCAACTTGGGTTTCTGAACACTGTGCAGAACAATAGCATAGCAGCTTTTATGAACAGCTATTGCCAACACATGTCGGCGGAATTTTTCTGATATGATANATTGGNAACATCGCCACATCAGTTGATACATATCAGTATGCCAATGCATTGGTCGAGTTCTAGCAATGAGTTAATTACTCATGGCATCTCTCACTACATTGCATGTGTCAGGTATGGTTTCTTGCTATTATGCATGTGATGAATCCCCTGGTCATCATGTTTAATGTTTACATATTAAATTTATATATTTTGGAACTTGAGTTTTGTGGTTTTAATGGAAGTCATTCAAGGGTTTATTGTGGGTTACACTCTTTCAAAAGTTTAGATTCATCTTTGTTTGTCAATTATAGGGTTGGGGCCCAGGGCCAGATGAATGGGCCAAAAAAGCCTAAATCTAACCTTTTTATGACATCACCCACATACAAATTAAAATCGAGAATTTGCCAATTTTAAATATAAAGTACAAGACTTTCCACATCTTCAGAAGGTTTTTAAAACAGCTCTCTAGCTCAATCGGCTGGCGAGTTATGGCCTTCAGCCAAAATGGCCAAGGTTACCTTTTGCAAGACTTGATTTTTATCGAAATTTAAGTTTTTTTGCCATAACTTTTGAACCAGAAACGCTAGATGGCTAATCAAAGGCTCTAAATACTTGTACTATAGCGTAGTTTCCAATAAAAACGTTGAGTCAAAAAATTGGTTCTTGGCATTGGTGCCCAGGGCCCAATGACCTCAGCTGAAAAGGCCTAATCCTACCCTGCTTGTGATGTCACCCACAAAAAGCCAAAAATCAAAAATTTTCTTATGTTTTAAATATCCAAACCAGAAGACTTGTTGCATCTTTTGAGGGTTTGAACAGCTCACTAACACAAATCCAAGCTCAATTGGTTGGCGAGTTAGGGCACTGCAAAGTGACCCTAGAAATGTGGCTCACTCGAGCTGTCCTGGAGCAAAGGGGTGTTAATGTTTTGTCGCATATGCAATAAATAACATGTCAATAACCAGTTACTTGATGTGCAGTCTCGTCAACAAAGTTCAAACTATACAAACAGTTTGTTTCCAGATTATGCAGACAAAGTAATAGCCTATTGTTCAAGCTGAAACTGCTACTTAATATACTCAACAGTCATTATGTATTGATAACATTGTTTTGTTGAAAAGTGCTGGTTTATAGGATGCAACCTATTTTGAGGCCTATAAATCATTTACTATTTTGGGTAAGGTTGTTGGCTGGTTTTGTTGTAGTAGACGCAGTATCTTGTGCTTGGCTGAAAATAAGTAGGTGTGTCTGCTTCCATTTGATTGGTGTTAAGTGGCAAATACAATGCCATTTCATTCAGTTGATGTTCTGCAGGAGACAGGCAAATCTGCATGTGCTGTGAATACTTTTAGTGAAACTGCTGATGTGCACATCTGTGCTGTATCCTTTGCAGTCTTAGTGAGACAGACAGGGGTTAAGATGAGTGCAATCCAGGTCAGGGTGTTTGCTGATTGAAAAATTTCCAAGTCAAGAGGAGACATATGTTGCCTTTTTTGCAAAGCAGATACTGATGATCATTAAATTTATCATTATCTGGTGACTGGCTGATTCTGGACTGTGAGTTAGCTAAACACTTTCCTTGCCATGTGGATTTTGCCAAAACAGTTGTAAGATCCCAAGAAGTTTTAGTGTATTTTTCACCATGTTTGTTTATTTAACAAAAATAATGCAAATGAAACTGCAAAAAAATCAAACATGCACACAACCAGTGGTTGCTTGGGGCCTACCCATTGAATCATCAGCATGACATTTTTTCATCTGTCATCAAAACAGTTATAAACTTTGCAAAATGGCATCATTTCCTCTTTCTGCAAGCAATCATTCATAAAAAAGCAATAACGGCCAAAGAATGACCAGAAACCCTCAGAACTTTTACAATAATGTGATGGCCAGCACAACCTCTGTCTACTTTTCCCTTTCAAGTTTCAAATAGTTTCTTGTACCAGAAACATGTGAGACCACTTCAAAACCACATAGTCAGTGCAACAAACAAGTCTCAAGACACACAAATCTCACACACATGTGAATTCACACACGTGACAAGGGAAAAGGTCCGTCGTTGGGACTTAGTCACATTTGGTGCCAAGATGTGTTGATCTGCACAGCTTGCCACCCTGTACATGTTGCTAAGTATGCAGATCTACATAGCTTGGTACTGGAAATTTTAGACATATTTTAATCCAGTGTGTTTTATTATGTTGTCAATGCAACTTTTATAGTGTAAACAAGGATTGTTTCACATCACAGTGTACTTAACCAATGCATGTGCTATATTCTAAGCAGGTCAGTAGGGTGAGAGTTCTTGGATCTTGGCATCCCTCAAACCTTTTCTTTGCTGAGCATTGGAAAAACGAGGTGTTTGGGTTTGAGTTAAGATTGCAGTACAATTACTCAATGCAGTCAGGTCTTGAATTAATAGCATTCTGCATCAATGTACAATTTCTTGCTTTTATATACGTTACNAGCCATTNTTTAACTTTGAAGCTATACCAATATTGACACTTGCTAATTTGAACAAGGGTTTGCTTTTTACTTTCTCCAGTGCAAAGTATATACCAAATGGCTGATACAGGTTTAGTTCTATGCAAATTGCTCAATAAGCTTTTTATTTTTTAGCAATAACAACTTTTTCCCGCTTATTTCTTAACAGTAGTGTGCTCAGAAATTAGAGGTAAGGTTGGCACTGGCTGAAATTTGTAGAGTTGCAGTTTGAACAGATGTGAACAAAGGTTCCAATTTTTGTAAGTGTGGGGCAGATACACGTCAATTGTAACTTTTGCGAGTGGAGTTGAGACGCTGGTTGCACTCATGAGGATTGGTTGCCAATGACATATGAGTATTGTGCAGGTTTCCACTTGCTATGTACTGTTGTTCTCTTTCCTTGTAAATATTAGGTTTTTGCTGTAGTAGAAAACGGTGTGAAGTTAGATATACGACATGCAGTTACATATGCTTTGCATCAGGAAACTGAAACTGAACTTATTATTTCCAAGCACTTTGCTATTCACGTTATCAGTGTTTTCAGTCCATCCAGAGTTTGCGATGCGGAATAAAATTCGATTTTTTTTAATCAAAACCTGTGATTTGTTGATATCCTTGTATGATTGTTTGTTCTTCAGTTATGGAGATCAACCGATATGGCTTTTTTGGGGCCGATACCAATATATTGGCCATTCATGGACCGATGCCGATAACCGGTATTTCCAAAATTGTTAAATCTTGTTTTCTGCTTCATTATCAAAAATACAGTGTATTCTATGCCTTACCTTTTTTCAGAAACTTCAAAAATCAGGATTTATGAGCTAAAATTTGTGAAATGGCAGCAATTTTAATATTTTCCTATGATTTTTATTTAATCTGATTAATAATGATGCGTTAGTTTTGGCTGCAACAGCCGACGCGTGCTCCATGGTTCTTGTCTGCTTGTTTATGAAAACGCACCTGTTAGTGTTGCTGCAAGATAACTGTCTTGACTTGGTTCGTTGTGCTTTCTTGCGCAAGTTGTTGTCTGCATGTATGAGGAATATAGCAGCGTTTTGTCCACACCTACTGAGGCCGATTTTATCGGCTGTTTTGACCGATACTGATGTATTGGTGAAACCCAAGTATCGGCTGATAATATCGGCCAGGCCAGTATATCGGTCTGTCTCTATGTGATATAATGCATACAAGAGCAGGCAAGCACACTATTTACAACTGCTGAAAATTTGCATGATCCAAGGTACACAAAGAATCCAATTAAAGACGCATGTGCAATGTAATGCGCAATGACTCACCAAATGTCACAGGTATGATTAGCATTTACTTCAATTTTCTTTGTTTTCAAATCGGGTTTTGATTTACAGGATACACATTGTTTTTCGTTTGACTACCGCCGGGTCAGTTTACGTGATAAACCAACCAATACTACTTCAACAACAGAAGAGCAATCACTTCCTGCTGAACTGCGTATCTATGTGCTGGATGTAGACAACAGTGTTTCGATGCAACCAGTTTGGATTAGTCCAAATGTTAACCAAAGTGACTGGCTTACTGTGTATTTGGCAGTGAATCCTCAATTATATCAAGTATGAAGTGTTTTGAACATATATTTTTTTTCAAAGCTAGTGTTACATATGAAGCCAACACATCTATTCAAAGTTTCTTGTAAAATAGTACTTAATTTTTTTATTTCTGGAAATGTTGTTCATCTGTTTACTTAAAGAATGCCCCGCTGAGACTGAGATTGCCCCCGCTGTATCTTGCAAACATGCACATTCATAACATCTGACACGCAAATCAATATCACATTGTTATGAAATAAAGCGCAGGCCACCAGCATAGGTTAACAGTACCACTAGCTCAGTATGACGTGGAATATGCAAGATTGTGATTTCTGAAGTTTGAAAACAGCGGTGGAAAATATGTAATTACTCAAAATCCTGCTGGAAATGATATCGGGTTAAAAAAGGAGGTATTTTTTCTCGTGGATAGTTGTTATTTGAAAAATAAGTTTTTTTGTATTTTTTTTTATGACATCAATTTAATTTCCTATACAATGTATTACTAGACAGATAGCAGTTTTGTTGCAATACGTGCAAGTAATTGTTAAAGAACAAGCGCTTTGGTGGTTTCTGAGAAACGGGCACTCTCCCGGACGAGTTATTTAAAAGATATTGTATTCAAAGTGTTACCTGAATGGCGTATGCCAACTTGAAACACTTCACAAATTCGGTGAAAGTGTTTTCAGTTCTATGGACGGATATTTTGACTCGAAACTCTTACATATTTTCTCCTGTGGACTGAAGAAAAATCGGTATAATTGTCTAAGGTCAGTCAGTTGACCCGGAAAAACATCATTGAAATTTAATTAAACCTATATTACTTCTATTCAACCATGTGATGTTTCGAACATTTTGGTTGAACCAACCTAAAGAGTTACTCGTTTACCAATTAGCGGAGCGTCATTCTTCGTCGCAGTGGGTAATGCCCGCAAGAGCCAAGCTAAGTTCCGCATTCGTTGCATGTTGGACGTGGTTGGTTTTATTGTGCGATGACACAACCTAAAGAGGAATTTAATGACCACTGCTGTCTGTGTCTCAGACGTTAAACATACTGGTAGACTGGAAAAGGTTCTGCTGATATACGCTTTTCAGATTTGGCANCAGCGCTGTTAAATATATATCTGGCTTTTTCTAAAACTTCCTGTTATCGTTTGCTAGCTATGCGTCTACAGCTGGTTTGGAAAGGCTGTGTCAAAAGCGATTTCTTAATTTAATATTTTCGTATAAAACGCGCCCTGTGGAGGCAGCATTCGTGATTGCAATACGGCTGAAATTTTCTTTCGTACGCATCGACAGAGTGGGATGTAGGTCAGTAAGCTAGCGACCAACCCATTTCTGTAATGTTCAGGTCGTTTTTGAAGCAGTTATCCTGCAAGCATTACCTGGAATCGTTGCCATTGACAACATCAAAGTCAGCTCATCGGCTTGCGGTAAGATTAAGTGTGTATTTGTTTATCATGGCGTCCATTGGTTTATCAGCAGAAAACGTTTTTGTTTAAATTGATAGCTTAAGGCGTTTGATTTTATCAAGGATAAATTACGCTTCCATTGTTGCTATTTGGTGTCAAATATGCACAGTTCAACCACATACTAAAGTTGTGTTATCTGACTCATTCTTGTTCGTAGATCATGCACCATATTTTCTGCGTTTGGGTGACAAAGAAGTGAATGCTGGCCAAAACCAAACTCTGCAGTGTTTGTTGTGGGGATCTAACAGCTCTGGAACTGCTGTGAAATTACAGAAATCAACGGGAGAAATGAAACTACCGCAACAAATTCAGGAATATGACGAACACATAGGAGCTACTTTTGTGTAAATGCTCGATATAATTTTTTGGACAATTGACAATAAACGCATTAAGTGCATTTCATATTTTTAACAATATAGCTTGTGAAAATCATTTTGATGTAACACATATTCAGCTTCAGCATTTGAACAGGTGGATGAGTAGTTGCAACAATTCCATTTTGTTCGTGATGATGTGGTAGTGTGCCTATCAACTGCTGAAAGCAACGATTTTGCAGTTAAATATTTTGGCACTAATTTTAAGGTTTACTGGAGTTACCAAGCAAGACAGTGGAACTTACAGATGTTTGTCAAGCAATCACACCAGAGTCGGAGTATCTAATTACGCGCAACTTTCTGTGCAAGGTAGGTGCAAGTACTGTAGACTGACATCCTTTGAAAAAATGACCTTTGCTTTCTTGGAAAAGGACACACCTCATTTCTTTTATAAGCTGACGTCCGGGTTTCATCCTGTGGACGTTATGAGCAAGTTGTCTGGTGTTTAATAAATAAATAGGGCATGTTACGCTTCACGAAAAAATCAAAACTAACGTTTTAGTTAATTAGGCGCTCTTTTTCGGATTTACTTTGTTGTGAGTGTTTGGGACTAGGGCTCTTCAATATCATTAGTGCTCTGCATATCCGTTTATTTGTTGTTGTTGAAACCAGATAGTGTTTTATTTTATGATTGGTTTAAATAGATCTAAAACGAACCGAATAGGCAAGAACATTTTATACTGAAATTTCTTGTAAGAAGTCAGCGATGTTTAATGAACTTACGTGATACCTACGTTGACAATTTACTTTTTCGTTTTGAGTTGGTCACACTTCCTAGTACACTAAGAATTTGTTACTATTTTTTCGGAAAGAATGTGTGTATTTGAAAATGTGAAAATAGTTGTGTTTTTGTTAGCCCTTTTTCCCATTGTTGATGTATGTAAAGGAACGTTTTTATGAGGCAAAACGTTGGTTTGTTTTTAGTTTTTGTTATTGTTAGATCTGTTCCTAGGATCACGGTTTCGATTCATCTGCGGACGTTTTGTTCAAAGAAATTGGCAGCTTTGTTGTATTGTAGTTTTTTACATAATGGATGCTTTCTTCAAAGCTCAGAACCAATTTGTTTGCAAAAAATGCGTAGTTAAAGCGCAGTATCAATAATAAGCCAATGCTGATTGCTGAGCCGGATGAACAGCAACAAGGCTTGCCCCTTTAGTTTTTTGGAATTTTCGGTTTGTGGCATTCGCTAGCAGGCCTAAGACGTAAATGTTTTGTTTTGCTTAGAGTTAGACGATGTAGGTTAAAAGGTAACTTGAATGTTCCCGATCATTTTGATGATGTTGGGTACCTGAAAATAACTGCTTTCAGAGCTCTTTCCAAGGACGTGCGTATCCCACTACGTTGAATGTCACTATTTGAAGAATTTTTCTCATCTTTTTATCACCAGCATATGACGCCAGATGGTGGAATGGAACATCTTTAGAAAATTAACAGAAACCAATATTTATACTACTTTCACTCCAGTTCAATTGCATTATAAAAAGACCTGCCCTCCAATGGTTTGCTTCAGGCNAGACTTCTCGCNTGCTGAGACCTATCAGATACTGTTCTCAGAAACATGCTTTCCAAAGTTTACTTTGCTTTAACTTGCGCAAAATGTCGCTACAAGTTCGAAATATACTCTAGTGGGAAATCGACGCTGCGCTGTAGAAAACACACATTACCACTTGGTTTTAAGCACTAGATGTGTGGCAAACAAATTTATTTTGTAGGTTACACCTAAAGCGGCATCGTTTTATCATTAGCGCAGATTGCAAGAACGTTATGTTATCCTGTATTTGGATAAATGGAAGACGTGTGATTAATTATGTTTTCACAATTTTTCTGACCCAAAGATGTTTTTACTAATTGCAGTACCTCCAACCCCGCGAAGAGGGCCGAAAATCGTCAAAGCGGGTCCAAATGGTTTCATTATCGAACTTAACGCAGAGGATATCATTGGCGATGGCCCAGTTGTGCAGAAGATTCTTCGCTACCGGCCTTTTTATGGTGATTGGTCAGGTATGGTTTAAATACAGTTATATCCCTCTGTGGCAATGATCACGAACTTGCCTGAGGACTTGTGGTAGTCAAACACATTTCAGTATGAAATCTCCATCGATTCTCACTTGAATCAATCACTGAGAACCAGTTTTTCAAAGATTTTTATTTAATTTTTTAACTGATTCTTGGTCGATTTTTACGCTGGTTTCTAATTCAAAGTCTGTTCTCGTATGCATTCTCGAGTTTTTGCGCAATTACCAAAAATGTGCGATCATTGTGATAATGCATTAGTTAATACGTGTGTACAGTCTTGTACATGATCAACCTAGCCTTGGTGTTGGAGCCACAAATAGGGAAGGAGGAAACAGGTCAAAATGAGAAAGTTCGTGCTTCGAGGGCTTGAAAATGCGCAGGGGTAGATCTATATGCAGATAGAAATCAGCTATCACTGCCTAAATCTGCCAAATTTTACTGACACGCGTTTGTATTTTCGTTTTCATTGCTCGGTAAGCTGTAGCTTATCTTAAATTTTGTCTGACAAACCAAAGATTCGAGTTATTTCCAGTGCAACCATGTTTTTTTACCAAGCGTTAACGTGGAATTTAAACCAGGTATTTTCTGTTTTGAATATGTTTGCTATACTGTTTACGTTTGCTAGACAAAGGCTAACATCACTTTGTGAAACGTTCCTCTGACCGACGCCTAGTGTTGCTTGATCAAGAAAAAGGTGTTGCAACGAAAAGTTGGTGTACCCAATTAGTACTTCGGCCATGTAACTTTTTCCAGACGCTTGCCATTCATTACCGATTTTTAATATTTTTACTGGATGTGAAGATGCCAAACATCGAATAAATCACAGTGCTGTTATGACGGCCTTAGAATTTAATACTTGTTAGATTGCTCTTAAAGCAGTCAGCTCCTAGTCATTTTATTTATACCAGTGGTTCTCAAACTTTTTGTCGCTGCGGACCCCATTCACTGCACCCACAACCGCTGCGTGCCACTTCATTTGATCGATTATTGAGAAATTAGATTTGATCACTTCTTAGCGTGAGCACCTCAAGCGCCCTGGTAAAACGCAAATTTCAGGCTTCGACCTGCCGCCATTTGCCGCCACTAGGATCAAATAAAAATGGTCAATCGACTTGCAACATGGACATGCCAGACTACAGTTGTGGTGCGATTAAGCTGAATAATGGCCCAAATGGGCGGATAAAAATCAACCGATTTTCTTGATTGGATTTTAGGTTTACGATTACAGACCCCTAAAACACATTCATGGACCCCTAAGTGGTTCACAGACCCCAGATTAAGAACTCCTGCTTTATACGATATTTTGTGATTCTCTTTGAGATTGAAAACTAGCTGAGAAAGCCACTAAGTTGCTTTTCTTTAGGCTGCAACAAAAAGATACTTGACCACTATGCAAAAATTTCATTATTTTGACAGAGGTTCTTGTTTTAAATTTGTTGATGATTGATTTAGGCGATTAAGTATTGCCTCGTACAGCTCGACAGGATGAAGGTTGCTTCTGGAAAACTCAAAGCTGAATCTCGAGATTTTTGAAGACAATCTTTGTGAGAGTCCTCCTTAATTAATCGGCTCATCTGAGAAAAACATACGTTCTAGAAAGAGCCCTTCAACCCACCAAATATCACACGCACAAGTGGATTGTTCATGTGAACCTAAAAATGATTAGATTTCTACACCACGAGGGAGGTTTCAAAAAATGCGTCAGCCTTGATCTGGAGTAGCACTGAACCACGGAGTGACACAATAGTGACAGTTTTAAGGAAGGTGTACCAAACATTGTGCACTGTGATAAGTTTCATTTGTATCCCTCTTTACATAAAACTTAGCTTAAAAAAAGAATTTGTTAGGGCACTGGATACGGATGGTGAGCATTGTTAGTTCGTACATTCAGTTTTAGCTGAATTGTGACGAAATTAACGCTGGAGTGTTCGATGGGTCTCGTGTTCGTATCTTTGCCAAGGTATTAAAATAACAGGAATAAATAACTGTGGCTGTTTATTGTGGCAGTTAAACGAAACTTTTTTGGTAATACGAAGTTGGATAACTAGGAAGTTTTGGTTACCGCAAAGCTGTTAGCTGTTTACACCCCTGTGTGAAAATAAGTGCCAAGCATCGTTTCCTTAACAGTTACACGATGAACTCTTTGATAATGTCGGGGTTGCCAGCGATGGGCAAGGCCGGCAATTCGATTAGGACTTCATGACAATGAAACAAAACTTCCAAAGCAATGGGACAAACGCATGATGATGGATGAACTGTTAAGAGCATCAAGAAAGTTACAAAACTTACAAGCGCAATACCTGCAGACGCCAATTCTTGCATGGATAGTAGGGTTGCGGAGACGGAGGTAAAATTTCCCGCCTCAGACCTTTCCAAAATTTCCAGCACCGACTCCCGACTACGACTCCTCAACGTAAAGAGAATGAAGTTTGGCTGTCAACAATTTCGTAGCAACTTGCACACAATGGAAATCGTAGTAGTCGTAAGAATTCTCTGTTTCAACAAAGTTTCCAAAGAAATTGTACTGTACCATTTCAACAGGATTCCCAACTTAGGAGTGTGATATAAAAATGATCCAATTGGACTACCGGAGTCGGACAAAAAATCAGACTCCGACTCTTAGTGTTGTTAGAAATCCGACTCCGCCCAAAAACCTCCGACTCCTTGCGACTCCGACATCGACTCCGCAACCCTGTTGGACAGAACATACTTGTATTTTGTATGCCATTCCAGTTGACTGTCTATAATGGGTTCGGCAACCTTGCAGACTAAAAAATCAATTTGACCCGTTTCCTACGAAAAAAGAGAACATAGGGAGCCCCAAAATCTTTGTGATATATAAAATGAAAATAACGCTTCATGTGTTTTATTTGTGTGCTACGGATAAAAACGGTAGTATGGAGAGGTGAGAATTCAGTGAATCGTTTGTAAGTTTTTAAAAATATTACAGCATCACCATGATCTTCAAATGTAGAATCAGATTGAAAAGACAAATTAACTATGTATAAAAAAGTTTAAAGTGAATACTCATTATTCATTTCCAAGAGTCACAGGGAGCAATTATTCATTTCCAAGAGTCACAGGGAGCAGAAGCAGAGGAATAAAAGATCCCACGTACTGCTCCAGAGCCACTGATTGCCGCACCCTTGTCTGCAAAAATTACTTTCTGCAGGAGGTGGATCCTCCAATGCAGTGGTTCCCAAACTTGTTCGAGCCGTTACCGAAAACAAGGTAGCAATTATGTCTTATTACCCTCAATATTTCGCAGTGATCGCTCATAATACAGAGCAACATTGTGGATTCGCGTTACCCCTTTGGTTCCGCGTTACCCCTGAAGAATCGCATATTACCCCCAGTTTGGGAACCACTGCTGTAATGGACTGGCACTCATCGAATCGTTCTTCGGAAAGCATGAAATTCATCTATAATGTGCCTGATTTGTCAACCTGCCTAAAAGGCTGCAGCACCGCCGACGAATAAACCACGTGATTTCGCTTCAGGAGTGCACAAGCGCGGAAAACAAAATGTTGAATTGCACGAAATCTTTAGCTTTAGGAAGAAAGCCAATATCATACTGCTGCTGAACTGCCCAAATTAGTTGAGATGAAGAAGATGAAGTGAGAATAATAAATAAAAAATCTCTTACCTGTGAAGTCACCACAAACGCATATTATCTAGAGCAGGGTTTCCAAACTGTTTTGCCAGAAGGTCGCATACGCTATTACATAACAGTTCGAGGGTTGGGCATCTTGGTAAATGTCGTGATATGTTGCATGCTACCAAAACGTAAATATGTTATCTTTCCATTACTGACAAAATGTCGTTGCGGCCGAGTTGCTAAATGAATTCATTGAAATGTGCCTTTTTGGTCCCAGCGCTCAGGTGTTTTTCTCATCTTGATAATGCTCCATTTCAACGTCAATTCGTGTGTACCGCACACATCGGTTTTTTATTTTTTGTGGTTTAGCTCGTCATGCGATATACTACTGAGATCATCATTTTTCCAATAAGTGGTGCTGACATATGACTTTGCGGGGCCTAGAAATTAATTGTCCATTTGTAGCTACGCGTGGAGAACTTATAAAACGATAGGTGACGCCTCAAAAATGTAGTTTATTTCGTTGCANCACCACGTTATGCCCATTGTTGTATTGCTGCTATTTTATATTTTTTCCCACACACTGGACTTTGTATTCGGGATCTTGCCGGTGAGTTCGTGCGATTCTCCAATGCGCGCAAGTCATCCCCTTGTCTGTTCAGTAACATAGCATTCAGCTATATGCTTTATGGCGCAATGCAAATGTTAATTCGTGCAACCGTGACGTCACCATCTGTACGTCATCCACGTAGCCTCACATCTGTTTCGACTTTTTCTTGCATGTGCGACTTTTTTAGCTGTGGGGTGAAATCAAGGCCTCNTAGATATTTTCTAGGAGGTCTTGGTAAAATGAAATAGCATCACTTTTTGTTGATGTAAGTGCCAGAGTGCCCACCCTAAACTGAAAGCTTTTTTCGTGAATTCTGTTGTAGATCTACTTAGTGCCGTACAAACATGTGAACATGCGTCGTTGTTTTTCTCTCAGATGTTCATCACATTACAACCTCTCAATATCAGTTGTGGCATTTGCAACCAGACACGAAGTATGAGCTCACTGTATCGTTGGTGCGGCCGGGTTTGGGTGGTTCCGGACCACCTGGACCCATTCTTGTACGCAAAACGAAATGCGACGTGCCAGCTCGTGCAGTTCAGGGCATTGAGTTCAAACGTGTAGACTCCACTCAGCTGAGATTAGTCTGGGATGTAAGTAACTTTGCGTAGTGCGACACATCACAGTTGGTGATAAGTAGTTGGCACCTAAATAGTGGAAAATATTGTGTATTGCTTTCTCATCGAGTCTTTCCCTGGTGTTAATTTGCCGCACTCCTACAAGCACATGCGTCTTTTCCATAGAATGTGGTTGACTGAATAAGTACATTTGCATACTTATTTTCCTTTTTTGCATTCGAATCAGTTGCTTCTATCAGATTAGGTATTTGTACTCCGGGTTTAAGAAATGAAGCAAGTTACACGACATCAACCGAAATTCCGAATGGAAAGAAAAATTCTAGTTTGCCACGAAAAAAGTCTGTTTTGCCGCGATGTCGCCCGTGTGAGCGACGGTAGCGTTTTAACCTACAAATACATTTTCAGATACCGGACTTCAGTGTGACCCAGTGCCATCATTTCACCTACGTTGTCAAGTACAGGAAATACGTTAACGCTTCTGCCAGTTCTCCACCTATCTCAGAATATAAGATGGCTGAAATTAAGGTTTTTTGCTTGTTCGTTTGGAAAGATTCGTTGTTGCCTTTGAATGTGCTTTTTAAGACTCACAATTACTTGAATAAACAATAAACTACTAAACCAGCTACAATGTGTAGCTAGGTTACATTGAACTTTGAGGCTGGCATCGACATTTCCAAGAAAATCTCAGAACCCTGCAACTGTGAAATGAGAAAATCAGTGGAGGTGGTGAAAAAAATTATTTTGCAATATATGTTTTAGAAACCAACGAACGACTTGAAATCAGTCCAACACTTCGACTAAGTTCTAGCATTTCAAACTCCAATGATCATAAGTTTGGATTGTGCTTTCACAATTGTATTATGTTTATTAGTTTGTCTATGCAGCTGGCATTTAGAATACCCATAATAAGATGAGGCTCTTTGTTGCTGGTTGCTTTCATACTATCCTGTTAAGTTGTCTATCTCGATCATGTTTGTCTTCCTCAGTTAATGTTGTTAGATAATGTTTGAATGCAGGAGCCGAACGTAGCTGTTCTGCGTCCACTGGAACCGTTTACCATGTACGTCGTCCAAATCGAATTATCGAACGTTGCTGGATCTAAAGCAACAGGAGATTACACTGTGCGGACTGGCGAAGCAGGTAACTTTTTTGTGTGTGCTACTGACCGGATTTACACATGAAATTACGTGAGTTGCTGCACAGGAGCTTATATATGATTTAAGCAAGGACATGATGGCCACGTATGGGGATGGTGCGCTAGTGGAGTCTAGCAAAGCGCTGTCGAGCGCTCCTCGCTCTTTAAATGTCTTCAAACATCGTGTTTGTTTTCCCTGCGGCTGTGTTTTAGCGCTGAAGCGTTTTGTTACTTAGTGCCTGGACCTGTGCCTCGAGAGTCACTCGTCGTTAGTCACGTGAACGAGAGCTCCGTCACACTCGAGTGGGGTCGCCCAATGAAGCCTAACGGGAATCTCACTGGATATCAGGTTGGTTTGAAAAGCAGGTGCTCAAAGTTGTCGAAAGTTCCCGATTTTCGTTTTTGCTCCCAGTTGTGTCGTTAATCAGAGCGAACTGGATTTGTGTGAACAATTAGACAGCAGCTGGTTTTGCAGTGTAGCCTATCCTGTTCATCTTGTTCGTCACGTCTCTTTTCCGTGCATGAAATTCTTATTTTTTTGATGCGGTTATGGTCAACTTTCGCTAATAGTAGCTTCGTTTTGTCTCATCTCTAGTGAACTTCCCTACATGTTCTACGTATGTGCGACTGGAACTAATATGGCTTCAGGCTTTTATGCTTTACTGAAACATGTGGTTTGATGTTAATACTTAACCTTATCGCCATATTTTTGGCCCCTCCATACTACGGGATAGTGTTATAGTCACACCCCATAGTGTTATAGTCACAGTTGTGGCTTTTTACCCTGCTTGCCACTGTCAGCTCTCGCAAGCTGCATCCGCAAAATTCAGTAAAACACTGAAGTATGGTACTCGAACGACGAAAAATGTTTGAAGGCCATTTGGACGTTTACCGCATCGCTTCCTCTATAACGTGGAGTGCTCTTGAATGGCTGTGTCCGTCTTGTACCGTTGAAGTAGTCACTGCTGGTAAACGAGATTGTCTGATGATGGCTGTTGCAAGCTACACATAACACATGCTAAATGCTTAAGATAAATCAACAGTTCTTGCGTATGTCCGAAGCATTGCAGCGTACATGCTGTTTCATGCAAGCATGTAAAGAGTGTTTGAAAAGAGGGTAACTCAATATTAAATACAGTGCATTTATTTGAATGGTTGGCACGGGTCAATTTAAAAAGTAATCCAGTCAGTTGCAAACGCAGCATAAAAAATAGTAAAGAGCAAACATTTGAGCCTGATTTCCGTTGACAAGGTTGTGTTGCGTGTTTTTTGAAAAAACACAGATTGTAGTCGTCAGCAACATGCAATGAACACATATTTCTTCGTCGCCTCGGAAGGTGTGTAGTGTTTCGCCTCTCATTTTCAACAACCCGTAGAATAGTTCGACGCATCGGTGCAGTCATTGCTTGTGTTTGTGAAATCGTTGCAATGATAAACCCTTGTTTCTCTCAAAGGTGTCTTATACCGCACAAAGCTCATCCGACCCAAGCTACGTCGTTGGAAACGACAACGGTCTTCTGGAAGTAGGAGCTAAAGATCGACGATTGCGTGTGAACCTTCATCCTGGCACGAAGTACCTCGTTGGTGTCAAAGCGAAAACCCAGGTTGGGTATGGACCAGCAGTTTACACTCACGCGAAAACGTCGATCGCAGGTGATTTTTAGCACGATGTTTGTTATGGGCTTTTGGAAGTCATTTCCCATTAAAGCAAAAAGCATGTTGTTACGCGGCCCAAGGTTTTTTGAAATAAACGTATCCTTCAATGATTCGTGTGTTTACTGCAATTTTGTGTTGTTGTTTCACTCATGATAGTCGAAACGGACCGTACTGTCAAGGGTTGAAAAACCTGCCTTTATAAAAAGCACTTCCTTGTGTCTTGATTTAAAGCGCGGGTAATTGTGCTCTCCATGCCCACATGTGGAAAATAATTAGCCTATTTGTTGGCGTAACTGTTCACCTGATATGAAACTTCTCCAATCAGGAGTTATTGTTTTGTGTTTAACCAACATAAACCCAACAGACCGACAAAGGTCGGTTTACGTGTGGATTGGAAAAACATGAAACAAGATATAGCAGCTCAAGAAGAACCCACTCGTCAGTGCGATCCGCCAGCATTGTCGAATGTTCATCAAAAGCGGTTTCCTGACGAAGACCAGCAGCGGATAATGTTTCACTGTCATCCTAGCAGTGCCTTGCGACTTCAGTAGTGCTGGGTCGGCCAGTCGCTGCCACAATAGAAAGCTCGATAGTTCTGGGTCGGCAGACGGCGCATCTTCGCGGCAATCTGTCGCTCTCACACTTTTCGGGAATATTTGTTTTTGATTTGCACGGATGATTTATTTTCTTTTCACTCGCTGCGCGCGGTTCAAGTTGAGGTCATGTAGCTGTCGCTCCTGCCGGCGGCAGATATACGAAACCACTAAACACGCTTGAGAGGTTTTGTTTTTAGTTTTTTCATGTGACGGTAGTTTTTTTTACTGCTCTCATTTATTTAATCTTTCAAAGAAATGACGTTTTCCCGTCTGCGGTGCCATAAACATAAACGTCGTCCGCCGCGGCCTTTCAAGTTGCAATTTTATGGATACCGGCGGGTTTCGAAACGTTATAAACAGTCAGCATCAGAGCGGATGGCCCCGATTTTCAGTCGTTCTCGATTCGATCTTGCGCTGAAACAAGTCGCGCTGCCCAAGCTTTTTAATACTGCACTGAAGTCGCTTTACAAATCCCGTTTGACTGTTTGCAGTGACTGAAAGTAGTCAAGTTTAGCGTGGTGCATATGGCGTGGTTTTGCACGCAGCAACTATTGTAGTGCTTTGCCTCTCGTTGTCAAGTTGCTGGGTGAAATAGGTTTCGCTTTACTTCGCGCAGCGGCGGCACCAATATCACTATCGTCCGTCGGCACTTCACTGGCTGTATCCAATCCTTTGTTTTTCCCACGTTCGATCGATTGCTTGTGTTTGAAAAGTCCCGCTCCCATCAACTTATTTTAGGGCGGCTGGCGAAGGCACTTGTGCAAAAACGCGTGTAAACGATACCCTCGTAGAGGCGAGCTATGCTGCTTGATAAGTTTTACTGCCATGAGCTTGTGATTAAAACTTCATTACGTTTTGTATGCGGTATTTTTTTGATGCAAATATCTGAGGGCGCTGTTTGCTCTTTCAGCTCCTGTAATGCCGCGGTATCCTCCAGCCGGACGCAATTCGAGCGTGACGACGCCAACAACCATAGAAATCACAATTATTCCTGCTGACGCCAATGGAGCTCCTGTGACGAATTACTTCGTCATAATTGAAGACGTTACCCAACAGGTTATTGTGCTGTGAATTTACTTTTTTGATGCTTTGCATGTGTCGGTGCTAGTGCGGAATAACAGCAGCGCTTGCCATACGTGCTGTGTTTGCTCCGCAAGTCGTCGTAAAACAGGATCCGTTTGTCTCTGTTGCAGTCGAAATCCTCTGCGAAACGCGACAAAGACCGAAAAAGAAGCTCTGGAAAAGGTATTTACGGGCCAAACGCCGCGACTGCTTTAGTACATGGCTAGACGGGTTGGTAGTCGTGTTGGCAAACCTCGTAAAACGTTACNTTCAGCGTTGCTAGGTAGTGAGGCTGCAAGTGATATTGCGCTTAGCAGGTGAAACACAAATACAAAAGTACGCGTAATTGCCCCTGGTTTACAAGGTTGAAGTTAACTCGACTGAGGACACTAACTCCTTTTCGCTTTCATTCAATTCACCAGTGAGACGTCCGTCGCGTAACCTCATAATGCCATTGTCGAACTTTAACTGCAGTACGTCATAGCCCTGTGTTGTTTCCAGCAAAACGCAAAAGGAAGAAGTCGCGCGGTAAGCGCGAAATCGCGCCCGTGATGTACGGGATGGCGCGCGTCAAGCGACAAGCAGTTGTCGACGTTTCGAACGGCATTCCCAGCGCTTGCGAACAATCTCCAGTCACATACGAGACTGCACAGGCCAGCAATTCGTCTGCATACGCTGGCGCTCGCTTCAACCCCGATCAACTCAAGGAGGTGAGGCGGCTTCTTGCGCTAATTATAGTGTCGCATTTCAAATGTTCGCGCTATCAACCCGCACCGGCTTAAGCTGCACGTTACAGCCACTCCCGATTTTTCTCTGCCCCTTGATGTTGCAACGCGGCAAGGACCACTTGAGGAAATCGTTGGTCACTGGCTGGCAAGATGAGCTCGGGCATGTTGCATTCAAGCACGGCATTATTATTTACCGTGATCGCGTTTGAAATAGGTCTGCTTTTGGAAGATGCAATTACCCATGCGAGTAACGTGTGGTTATCGGCCACTTGCACCTCCGTCTGCTTCAGTTTCTTAATGCTTTGCCCTTCAAATGGGACTTATATGAAAAGATCATGCATTTGATCGTTTGTAAAACACACCTTGTTCACCTTGATCTTAATATTAGTTAGTTAATAAAAAATCTTCTTCATCGTGCTTGTTTCGCCGTAGAAGGGCGGTGGACCAGCCGCTCGAAACGCAGATCACAGAAGTTCAGAGTTTGGAATAGCATTATCAGCGGCAGTGCAATTGCTAGTTGTTACGTGTGTTGCCTGCGGCCATCTCTTAGTTTCGAACGCGCAAAATTCCGTATTCGCTCTTCAAGAAGCAGTTCAATGGACGTAATTCCGCTTAACGCACTCTTAATTGCCATGCAGGAACTTAAGTTTGTGGTTGGAGACAACAGCGAGAACAACGGCTTCAGCAATCCACCGTTAGATCCTGAAAAGGATTACAAGATCTACGTCCGAGCGGAGAGTAGCGTTAATGGGAAAACGAAAGTCAGCTGCGTTCTTGCTGCTATTAAATGTAAGCATTCCAATTATTGTGAAGAGCCTAAGATTCACCCAGGCGTTGTTTTAATCTGTTTTTTTTCCCTTTTAACGTTGGAAACCTTAAATTGTAAACGCTGATGGCGCAAATTTGTCAATTCCGCAAAAATGTTCCTTTCTTTTGAAGCGCGAACGCTGCCAACGACTCCACCTGCTAGAGACAGCACGCCAGGCGTATCGTTGCAAGGAAACACTAAGGATGGAGGTAATGCTTCTGCTCCTAACTTGAACTTCGTTTGGGTGCAGAGATGATGCTGGGAGGTGCAAAAGACAAGATTATGATATTTTTGAAATGCGTAGTTTTCTCAAAGCCAGGTGAATAAGTTTCTTGGGAAAATGAAAAAAATCAAGAAGCTCTTTCAGAGTCACCTCCCAGCACCCAGTTTAAAAATTACTCAATTCCATGGGTGTTTTATGCATGTCCTGCAGTTAAACGTGTGATTTGTAATATTTTGTTGTCCGCACATCTCATGTACTGATCATCTGTGCAGACCCGATCACAGTAATAGTCGTTCCTGGTGGAGGAGATTCGGATGAAAGAAACGCAGAAGAAAATGACGATGTTTTGCTGTACGCAGCAATTAGCGGCGCGGTGGTTGGAGTCCTTATCATTGCTGTTGTTGTTATATTCTTCGTCGTGAAGCTGAAGAAGTAAGCGGTCGTTACTTACAAAATGCAATTCTCGTGTTGGTCAGTGACAGGGCAGCGTCGTCTGGCGCGATAAAGCGCTTGTCCGGGAAACGTGCTATTTGTAGTTCGACTTCTATCCGATGTGTACTTAAGTCAGTGGCGACATTGCGCGATGTGTTGTTACAGTGCGTTTGTCTTGTTCACGTTCTGATGCGTACGTGGCGTTGCATTGCTACATCGCGTCCTACCGTCTCAAACATGCTGGCGCTGTGCAGAAACTCGGCCTTGGAGAGCAAGCTCGTTGCTACCTGGTTTTCTGTTTGTTAAAGTTTTACTTTCTGAAATCGCTGCTGCCGCTTGGTGAGCAGGAGGCGGTGGGAATTTCTGGGTCTTATTTTGATCTGATCGAAGTTCGAACCTCCTACTCACCGTTCCAGCACCGGAACGCGCTTGTCACGAAGCCAGCCAGGTTTGAATATTTTGCCGAATCATTGTTCACGTTACTTTTGGTTCACTGTAAAGAAGTAAAGTCGAGGTTTGGTGAATTCCGAACCAACCAATGAAATGGCTCTCCTAAAACCTTTCCGAATTTTACAACGCAATGGATAAATTTCCGGTGTGCAGACGGAAGAAGCTCAGTCGCCAGGAGGAGGTTGTAAACCCGTTTGAAGTGCACATGATGATGTCGGACATGAACGCGACGGCCCGCACCTTCCTGCCTTCGAACCATTCGCAGAGCAGTGACCACGAACGACTACACCTCATGCCCGACCTGGTTGGCTACGATCATCAAGGTGGGGGCTTTTCTTCTTGTCTTGCTTTTATATGGGTTGTAAATCGTGTTTAGAGTGTTTTAGTGGTGCTGTGGTCGAGCGCCTTGTTTGTAAACCAAAGGCGTTTACCCACTTGCCTGTGTAATAATCAGCCGAAGTTGTTGATGCTCGAATAAAAGATATGCTTCATGCTGTTGCCGCGAAAACACTGTATATTTTGGTGCAGTGATACCTGGTATCAGACCTAATTCATGTTGTTTTTCGTTTGTTCAGCTTTCCTCGGACTGTGTAAGTACATGAGCACGATTTGTACGTTTTTTTTGTGGTTTGTTTAATTAGGCGACTGTCGGAGGTAAATGATAATTACTACTGACTCCGTGTAGTGTTAGTGATTGGTCGTTGACTTTTACTGCAAATCGGTGCTGTAGTGCAGGTTTTAGAATAGACTGTTTTGTGATTTGTGGTGGTAGATGCTTTCGAAAATTACACGCGATCCACAGAAAGGCTAATGNTTGAAACGTCATTAACCGCGCAACTTCGGTATATGCTGTTGTTCCAGAGCAGGGGTTCNCAACCTTTCTCTTATCATGTACCCCTTCAGCATTTCGACAGAGAAGCATGTACCCCTTCAGCATTTCGACAGATGAACATGTACCCCTAAAATTTCTTTTCACAAAATATTTTATCATGATTAGGCATAGATACATTTAATAATAATCACAATGATTTTTAATATAATATTCACTGATATACCTATAAATATTTCGAAAGAAACTTAAATATATTTTTCTCATCTATTGCTAACATTAAATGTACCTCAGGTTGGGAACATCTGCTTCAGAGTGTGTGAGCTTGAGGTTGTCCTGCCGGACTTGCAAGAACCATCGCGGATTGAACGTTTACCGCATTGTTTTTGGCAAATGTTTCTGTGAACAGCGCTATAGTGTTTGAATAGAAAGCAACTGCCATGTTATTTGTCTTTGCACCGGGAAACGGAGTTCATTTAAGTTTTTGCTTAGTGCTGTTCCGATTCGTACAGAGATTTGCAATCGCCAGCTCCTACCAAAACTCAAACAGCTGCGTAATTCTTATCGATGATAGCAATGCGAGTACATTTGGTAATTGCACAGAATCGTGATTGAGATGAGGAGCGAAGCCATCGCAACTTACACACTATTGTAGAATAATTGTTGAAACATTGCAACAACTATTCTTCTATTTCGATTCAATAGAATGTCATCATTCAGTGCGCGTCCTCATGTTAAGGTTGAATGCTTGTCAAAAATATTTTTGCAAATCTTGCGCGGTAAAAGCATTTTGTATTATGGGTGTGGCCGCACACGTTTTTACCAGAAGTTAAGAACTCTTGAAAACACATGATTGGTCACGTGTCGTTCCATACCAAACACAGGGCACGAGCGTAAAAGCGCCAGAAGGTTTTGGTTAAGAACGCACTCCTTGATAAAATTGAAAGTGATCCTGAAAGCATGCAATGTTCTAGTAGATATTTATGTACGAGTACACTGCCCCAAGCACCAATAAGACATTCAGATTCAAATAAGCGCATTGCGCACTGCTGATTCGCTACTACTTCGGCGCTGGTTGCTCCCCTAAGCGTTTGAGGATCCCAGGAAGATTACTACTGTATATCTAACGTGAGAATAGATTGCGTCTCTGCACGTAATGCGCTTCTCTCAAGGTAGTTTCTTCCTCACGTGACGGAGCATCGGGCGCACATGATCGTTGTTTAAGCATGGTGCGACTTGGACAAGTTTGCACTAATTACTGTCAATGAAAATATAAATTATTCCTGTGCAATCGATGTTGTGAACAACTATCATGGTAATTTAAAATAATTTTTCTGAAATCAAAGGAGTTCTTATGTGTTTTCACAGCTTTGTATTGTGGGAATTGATTTTACATTACAGTGATTGCATGTTGATCCTCAGATATTAGTTATGCAAATTAAGCTGAAGCTTACTTTGTGATTTCTGTGCCATACAGAAGATATGGCCTGACGGGCACCCGAACTTTCGTCTCTCAAAATCTACGTTCATTCCATTCTTTGCTGCTGTATTTTATAATTACTACTGCTTTTCAGTTCAGTTGCTAAATCTGTTTCATTAAAAGTAGTCAATCTTTAAATATTCAACACCGTGCAGATGCGACAGAGAAAGGTTCTCTGAATGGGGGAACTCCCTACGCGGGCACATCAAACGACGAGCGGTTTGCTGTACGAGTGGACGACCTGCATGCCCATGTGTCGCAAATGAAAGCTGATAATGGTTACGGCTTTCACGAGGAGTTCTTGTCGCTTCCCGATGGTTCCACTGCAGCTTGTTCTGTCGCAGACGCCTCGTTGAATAAGGTTCGCTTTTATCAACTTCAAAATCGTGGTGTTTTTTTTTGTGTATTCTCGACTTTCGCAGACAAATCAATGAAAATGCCACAATTTTTGTTTGCAGAGCAAAAATAGGTACGGTAACATTAAGGCCTATGATCACAGTCGAGTCGTTCTCGATCCTGCCCCGGGCTTTGAGGAGGAATACCAGAGTGACTACATCAATGCTTCGTACATTGACGTAAGTGTTTTGTGGACTGCTGATGTTTTCTAACTCCGTATAAGGTTCATACTGGAACATAGGATCGAGCATGTACCGGTCAACTGCTGCTTGTGTGTTTTCTGCCCGATTACTCTAAGAACACACACTGTGATCCTTCGGCCATCTGTTCCGTTTTGCTCATCAGCAACTCGACGATACTTACATGTGTTTCGATGTTTAAATAAACGGACCAAGGGCTTTTGCATTAAGAAAGGTATAATTTGCGGTATGTCAATTCTCGCATTTTCCATTGTTGGCCATTGTAGTATTGTCGTGATCTTCGATGGTTGCAACTCTGCATTAGGTGTTGTGGTAAACACGCCAAGCGCAAAGGCTCGTATGATCACAATCATCGGTCTGTAGCACCTCGCAGGTTTTGCGCTGATGGACTTCGTTTGATGTTAAAGTAACCACCGCCTTCCCATGGTGGGCAACAAAGCGCACTTTCAATTAAGCGTGGCAGCTTTTAAATGAAAGTAGTCTGTCGTGACCAAAGTTGCAATCTAGTTACACGCTAGTTGCCGTTTCTATTTCGTTGTATTGCCAACGAAACTTCTAGAAAGCTTGCGAGTTTGTTTTTGATCCGATCGGCTAGAATTCCACAAAGCGGAATTTCGTAATGAGCGATCTTACAAAAAGGAAAAGCACCTTCATTTTCGTGCTCGTTTATACATTGTACACACACAGGCTTGCCTGAAATTCGCAATATTTGGTTTAAACCTCAACTTTACAGTAGCGTTGAAACACATGCAAAAAATCTTTAGACTTCGTTGGAGTTTGTTGAATGTGTTGACCTATGATATGTTTTTGCGGTTTTGCCACTCGCGTGTTACAATCGACCATTACTCTTTTTTCTCAGGGCTACAAGAACCCGAACATGTACATAGCAACTCAGGGGCCTACGGCCGAAACGCTCAACGATTTCTGGTGGATGATATGGCAAGAAAAGAGCCACGTGATCGTCATGGTAACAAACCTGGTCGAGCTCGGCAAGATAAAATCAGAGAAGTACTGGCCTGACGACCGAGACACATTCGGCTGCGTGCAAGTTTCGCTGACCGGCGAGGAACACACGGCAGGCTACGTGGTCCGATCGTTTGTCCTGCAACAGGTTTGTCTAAAAGCGAATTAAAACTTCGTGAAAAGCTGTTTTGCTGGAGCCCCCCGCGCGTTTATTGACACAGTGTCAATCTTGAACTTATGTTCCCTGCAGTGGAACCGCTGCAAGCGCCTTGATCAGCAGTTTTTGTTGTTCACGTCTGTGTCGTTGGTGCGAGGCAGGCGATTGAAACAAAGCCGTCGTGGCGCTTTCGGACAACTCTACCGCAGCTCATTGTTTATTNTCTTTGGCGTCACTGTGGGCATCATTGTTTGACGTTGCTGAACTTGTTTGACCTTTTCATTTCGTCGATTTTTTGTCGCTTACCGCTGAACGCACTTCCAGCGTCATTTTGTTCAGCGCACGAGGGCTTCGTCAAAAAGATGCCATCTCATGTTTCATGTTGTTCAGGTGGGAGGATACGACGCGCGCGACGTCAAGCAGTTTCATTTCACGTCGTGGCCGGACCACGGAGTGCCTGCCCACCCCACGGGTTTGCTTTCGTATGTGCGAAGAGTAAAAGCGTTTGAACATCCTGGTGAGAACTGGTTTTTGACGTAACTGACCAGTACTAACAACACATACGCCACCCAGTATCAACAGTAGCAAATGCGGCGGAATAGAACACTAGAAAAAGGGGAGTCTTTATTTTTTCCCGCGCGCAGCTGAATCTCTTGTGTCTGATTGCTGCTGTCCATAGCGTTCTTTCATCTGCTTCATACGGTTTTGTATTTTTCGGTCAGAACGTTTTATCGTTGGCTGCTTCGTTAATTACCTGCACTCTCCCTTATGTCCATCTTAAACGCAAAGGGCTCGCGTTTTCAGATGAGGGGCCGACAGTTGTCCACTGCAGCGCCGGGTCGGGCCGCACTGGCTGCTACATCGTGATCGACATGATGCTGGACATGGCGCGCGACGAAGAGCTTGTCGACATCCACAACACCGTTCGCGATCTGAGGACGCGACGCATCAACATGGTGCAAACCGAGGTGCGTGTCTGCCATTGCTGCTATGCTGTTTTTTTCGGTTGTTTTTTGGTCATAGACCGAAACGTTTTTGAAATGACCGAAATAAATTAAGTCATTTCAGTCACAATGTTTCAAAATATAGGCTAAAAACACTTCTATGGTGAGTTTTAATACAACTGTGAGACAAAAGGCCGAAATGTTTCAGTGACCAAACTATCTCAGCTAAGATGACCGAAATGTTTCAGCGAAAAAAAAAACAGCTGCTATACGTCATGTTTGAAATGAGAAAAAAAGTCCAAGTTGATTCTTCCCGCAGGTCGCGAGATTCTTTCAAGTCTGTCTGCTTTGTAGGAGCAATATGTCTTCATTCACGAGGCCGTGTTGGAAGCTGTGGTGTGCGGGGAGACGTCAGTGAACGCGGACGACCTTGTGCAGCATTACGATGATCTCATCACGGTCGACCCTCAATCTCATTTCGCACCGATACAGGAAGAGTTCGAGGTTAATGCTTGATATTCACTTTTAGTGAAACTGCCGACACTTCGTGTAAATCGCCAAAGCAACGCACCACTTTTAGGAGTAAAATTCGTTAGATTTCTTCAAACGTTGTACATTTCGTTCTTTTCCAGACTTTGCACGTTCTTACTCCAAAGTTGAAGGACGAGGAATGCTCAGTTGCTCGGTTGCCAAGAAACAAAACCAAAAATCGCTTCATGGACGTTCTCCCCGCTGATCGTCATCTCGCATATCTGGCAACTCCAGACCCGGAAGACCGTGAAAACAACTACATCAACGCTGTGTTCGCTGACGTGAGTGACGTAGCGATATTAGATGCCCAGATCCTGTTGGAACCATTCGGTTGTCCACTTCTAAATTGGTCCTCTTTAACATTTGAATGTGATTGGCTTACGCGTCTTCTGGCAAACGAGCTGGTGACGTGGCCAGGATCGGGTTGCAGTAAAAAAACAGCAATTTTAGGCCCCTACTTTGAAGATGATGATGAGAACTACCCCATTAGTCCGCCGTGCACTGCGGGTGCAGAATTTATTTTGTTTGTGCTCGAAAAACACGTAGCTGGCTCCCACTTCGATCCTTTCGACTCAACTTCGTGGACACATTCTACAAGTGAAAAATGAATTGGGTGGCATTGCACCTGTGTTTTATTGTTTCTGCCAAAGTTTTTCTCGACGAAGCGGAAGCCTTCCATATAATGAGATCAACTATACAATACGTACAACGTGACATGTGAAACTACGAGCTACTCACGGTCAGTCGTGCGACTCACCCTGACAGGCCTATAACTGGTGCAGTAGTTTGATTTGGAACGGCAGCCGCCGCGCACTGTACGATGCTTCGCTTGAGTTGCTAACAAGCACCAGCTGGCCGATCGTGGTGTCGGGTGTGAACCGAGCACGGTGTTTGTTTAGTCGCTGCTCGACGTCGCTTGGCAGCTGCTTGACAATGATACGGGACACGTGGTCTTTGATCTTTGTCGTCGTGTCTTCTGTCATAACGCTCGGATGGCTTGCGCAATAGCTAAAAACTAGGCTGTTGCCCCTGTACTGTCGTTGTTTAGGTTTTCTTATTGATCCCAAACCTTGTCACAGCTTTTATTTTCTTCATTTGTCGCAATTCGACGCCAAACGCTTTCGATGTATTATGTGAAGGAACCTATTAATAGTTGGTTATTGTACCTTTCAGCTCTAAGATGTTAGATTTTTTTAAAACTTAAAAAGCTTTCAGTACAGATCTACAACCTTTTTTAGAGCAATTTGGGAGGCCCCCAACCACCCGCATGATATAGTTGGTTAGAAAAAAGTCATGTCATGTATTGGTTACAATGTCAGATGCTAAAATGGCACATTATTGAACAATATTCACAACAACCAGCAGTTCTGCCTAAAATCCTTGAACAATCTTAACATTTGTCAGTGTTATGGAGCTATAATCCAATGTTGATTCACGTGACAAACTACTTTCACCAGGACTGTTAGGCTATTTTGTATTTATGACTTCATAGAGCCATCCGGCATCTTTTAACAGTTCTTTAGCAACGCGCCTTTAACAACATAGAGATCGTGGCGTAAATAAAGCGTTGGGTTCTTAAGTTGCTTGTGGTGTATACTTGCGTTTTTTATTTTGACTATATTAGCGATTTTAGCCGTAGGTTGTTGCACGAAAGTTCCTGAGAACCCGTTTTCAGCAATATCAGAAAAAAACAAACTGATCTTTCTTCGAGAATGTTCTACTTCCTCTCTCATCATTAACAGCCAAAGCGTTTTAATGCTTTATACTCCCCGGGCAACAACCTGGCCCAGGACCGAACCACATGGCCGGTTCTTTGGCTCTAGGCTATGCACGATGCCCCAAGTGCTACCGATCATGAGATCCTATGATGATGACTCGCCGTTTCAGCAGTTCTGATCCCCTAGTAACATCTTGTCGTTCGTTGTGCAGAGCTACACTGCAAGGAATCATTTCCTAGTGACGCAGATGCCCCTCCCCAATACCGTCGCCGACATCTGGCGATTAATCTACGACTACAAATGCAATTCTGTGATTATGATGAACGATCCATCCGAACATGACGAAGTAAGTGGAAGGTCCAGTCAGTGTAATGCTTCACTGCTGTATCAATTCTAGCCGTTATCTTAAAACTTACAAAGTTTGCACTCGGCTGCTGTGTTGCGATCAATCAGTCATTTGCGTAACAGGATTAAAAGTACCAGGATTTGCAGTAGAAGGCAGAAAGCTGAAGTTTTGTTTTCCCAGCGCTTTTGTGTGCCTATGGATATATTGACTATACCACGTCTTTGCTTAAGTTGCGCTGGTTTAGGCGAGTCAAACTCGACATGTTTTTGTAACTTTCCGTAACACTGCAAAGCACTCTGCGTTTGGAGTTCACTGACATGCTGAGGAAAATAGCCTGTAACCGTGTCTGTGATGGAGAAACGTTTTCTAGGACCAGAAAGTACGGATGCCATGGCGCAGGAATTTAGCGTCAACTGCTTCACAGTATCGAAGATAGGTTTTAGCAGATGATATTAGCTCGTCACCGACGTAGCGTAATGCCCACATCCGTTGCACTATTGTTGTTGTTTATTGGATGGATATCATTGCTAAAAGCGTTTATTTCTGTACAATGCAGATTTCCTCTCAATTTTTGGGTTTTTAAAACTTAAAACAGTGACTGCCACAGTGATCCTGTTACTGACGTTTTGATCCTTCGCTAAGTTCTTCCGTTGAAATTGTTGACGTGAACTCTTAAGTGAAGTGGTTCTTCCTCGTTGGATTAAAATGGCTTGTCACCGTCAGTTTGCAATGCATTAATATTTTATGGCTAATTGCTTTTGGTGTATCTCACGGCAACTGGTGAATATTGATGAGTAGAACTCGCTCTGGATGACGGTGGGTAATCAGGTCATTTGGCTAAACGTTCGTTTTTACGGCGACAGCAGGTGACCGGATATTTTTAGCTCTTCGCTGCGCATAGACCATACTGCTATCTATGACGCTCACTGGCATAGCAGTAGCTTACGGTTGTCAATAGATGCACCACTGTGAAGTTAGCCATGCATGCGTCGTCAACTTGCCTGATAAGCCGAGTATTTTGCGTCAGTCAGCGATGACATTCCCGCGCCCTAATCAAGTTATGATTGGCGTTTACGCAGAAAGGATGGCGATGTTTCTGTGCAGACTGGTGACAACGGGAAGCCATTATGATGCATGGTACTGACCAGTGGCGTAGCCAGCCCAATAATTAGGGGGGGGGCAAAATGTTTGATTTTGGGCGAATAACGCTATTTTGTTTAGAATAACGCCTTTCAAAGCACAAAATGACTGTATTTTCTAAAATTTTTTTGGGGGGCATGGCCCCTTTGGCCTCCCCCGGCTACGCCTATGGTACTGACCGGTTGCGGTACTTCTAGGAGCCATTCATGAGTTGCTTGCAACGCTCAGAAAAAGCTCGTAGTTGTAAAAATTTGTTTTAAATCAAAATTTTGACTCCTCTTACGGTCGTGAAATGTAGAAAGTTGAAACTTAACCTAGCAAGATTCTGTGTACTGATGAGTTATCTGTCATATTTTTTATGCAGAACTGCGCCCAGTATTGGCCAGAACAAGGGTCGTCCACTTACGGACCGTTTTTCGTGGAACTTCTGACCAAAGACGATGAAGTTGACGTCATCACGCGATTGTTCAAACTCCAGAACACGATGCGGGTATAACGTTTGTCGTAGCACGCAGAGAGTAGTAGCATGCAAACGGTCTATGAGCTCCAAACAAGGCAGATGATTTTCAGCATATTTACAGAAGTTTTCGCCTTTGCTCTTTTTCAACTTGAAAGAGTCGGTAATTGATCTCAAGTCAGCCACTGTCCGTCACAACAAAGCACAGGGCGTTGAACTTTTATTTTTCTAAAGCTTCCTTCACGCTACGTTAAAGTCAATTGTGTTTCTGGACGTGGATGGCTTCTGCAAACCGCTATTCATTGAGAGCTCTGCCAAAACAAACCTTATTTTGACACAGCCCAGCGAAGACTACCGACTGATACAGCAGTTCCAGCTCACGAACTGGCCCGGATCGCAGCCTGTGCCGCACGCCCGCAACTCAGTTCTCCGCGTCGTACAGCTGACCAACAACTGGCAGAACGAGCGCGCGCAATCGGGCGAGCGCGGACGAGCACTGGTGCATTGCGTGTAAGTGGCGGGCGCTTGTTGTCATTCGCTTGAAATATACGGTGATTTATCAAGCTGTGATCAGTCAACACTGATTTTCATGTGAGCTTGAAATGGCGACATGGTGTAATGTTTGCTCGTCACGCAGTTGCGTGTGTTGTGTGGAATGAAGACCTCTGTTCTTGTTGACGACATTCCAGTCTCGTTAGAAAACCTGTGCTGGCGGAGCTGGATCCTCGCAAGCAGCTGTTGACATTTGGTCTTATTGGTGATTCCAATTATACAAGAATCCTAGACTGCTCATTTAGGCGGCCCTAAGCCGTTTATCGATTTCCTGATTCTCGGGAGGCCAATCTGATCAATTTCACCCTCGTCAAATCGTCAACCGCTTTTCTTTGTTTTGTCACAGTGCTGGAGCCGGTCGCAGCGGCACATTTGTCGCTTGCTACAACATGTGCGAACAGATGCGTCAGGAATATTCGGTCGACGTATTTAACATCGTTCAGCGACTGCGGAATGTCCGACCTCAGTTCGTCGAAACATTGGTAAGGTTCGATGCTTCTCGCTTGACCTGGTGTTGCTGTGTATTGCCACCAATGCTGTACCTGCTGTCTGTGTGTGTGAACCAGGCTTTGATTTAACGCTCGTGTTGTGTGTCGACCTACAGGTAATCAGCGAGAATACTGTCGTATGCAGCCCTCTTGCGTCATATTGGCGTTGGCATTATCCATGTGGCTAGATTTAGGGTTGTTGATTGGATCTACCTGCCCCGCGCTCACGTATGTGACGTTCTCATTAAACCTCGTAAAGTGCTTGCAATAGAATGCAAAACAGCTACCACTACTCTTTAACGCTGTACGCTTCCCTTCGATATCTCTGGTCCTGGTTTGTCCATTTCAGGCATGTAGCTGCGGCATTCATGACCTCTAACTGGTGGTCTGTNTTGTGTTGTTACTTGTATGTCATGTTGCCTTTGCAAGATTAGATCTACTGTTGATAAAACTATCCATCTTGTGGACGAAATGAAATATTTAAAATAATTCGGTTGTTTTGAGTAACGACGTACGTTGTGACATAGGCGTAGCCAGGAGGGGTATACCCCCAAATTTTTAACATATCTAGTCATTTTGTGTTTTGAGGAGCGACGTCCCAAACAAACGCTGTTGCTCGCCTAAAGTCAAACATTTTGGCCCCCTCAACATTTTTTGGGCTGGCTAGGCCACTGCGTTGTGAGGATGCGATGGCAGACGCTTGACTTGTGCAATTGTCTCATGTCGGAAAAATGTTGTCGAATGCCGGTGTTTGGCGGTTTTGCTTGTGAATAGCTGAAGTCATACGGATGCAGGCAGTCAACAAAAGCGTTGTTAAGCGTGATGTTTCAACAGAGGCAGAAAATAGTATATTGCGGGCAGGCTTGTGTGACAGTTTGCTGCATACGTTCCAGAGCAGCTCGTTCGAAATACAGTGAAGGAGGTGGCGCTGGTGTTAGCGTTTGAGAAAGTCTATTTGAAAAGCGTTGAGCAGATGGATGTACAAGGACACGAAAGATTACAGGAGCAGAAAACTGACAAGACCTACGGTTTCAGTGCATTCGAAAAGGATGTTGGCTAAAGTTGAGGATATTGATTTGGACCCTGCAAGACCTGCTGTGAGCATTTTCGAAGTTTTAGCAGTTTTACTGAATATGGTTTAAGTAGTCACAGAACAAGTGCTTGTGCTTTCAACAAGTTTGAAGTTGAAGGACAGTTTGTTGCCAGGAACAAGGCGTTCAAAGTGCCGACAATGTGACTTGCGAAAACTTAACACTATCCGCAGCAGTTTTGCCGCGTAGCTGTAAGTAGCGGTGTCCAAAGAATTGTTACTAAGGCGTGCGTCGAACTGTCATCCGGCTGATGTTCCGCTGTTGACTTTGCAGGAACAGTACCGGTTCTGTTATGAAGTTGGAATCGAGTTTGCTGATCACTGAGAGAACCCCGATATCCCGGATGTGGAAACATCAATTGAAATCGTTTTAGTGGGAATTTCCAAGATAATAACTTCCCTTATATTTCGTGCCTTTGTCTGCATCCGCCTCCGTTTTGTTTTCCGTTTAGCGAAGTTGGCTGCTACTTCATGTTTGCTGGTTCGACATCGTGTTATCGGTCGAGTAGATCTTTGTCTGGGAGTGCCAACATTCAGTCTGCAAAAGATTGTAGTCGCCGAGTGTTTGCGACTTGCTTGCATCTGACCGAGTACCCTGTTTAAAATGGGCTTTGGTCGTATTTCTCCGCTGCCGCCCGCATTTCTACGCAGTGCCATACTTACAACTATTGTGAACGCTCCTCGCGGACGCGCCGATCACATTGTTTCCGTATATCTCCTTTTGTGTGGTCTGATTTACTGTGATAACCTGGTCACAAGCTTGTTCGATCTTAATCCGTTAATGCGTGGCAATCCGAGTACGACCAGAATGCTTTGTCTTTGATCTTGCTCCATTTTCGATCACATGGTCAACCTTTACGCTGCTTTTCTTTCGCGTTTTTTTTCAGCTGCGCCACTGAGTGTGAAGTCAACGCGGTAGCTTTAGCAACACCTCTCCGGCGTTATTGTGATGAAGAAGGCACTGACTGATTTGTGGCATAAGCTGTGGTGGAAATCGTAGGTTGAATGGAAGTTTTAAAACGGGGTCCAATGATTTCCACGCTGTTTGGTTCAGCTCCACTGGTGTGTCTCGCGAGTTCTGCCACTTCGATGTTTTTTTGTCGTCGCTGACATTAATTTTGGTTCGGACGTGAAATTAATTATTTTTGTTGAGATTACTTTTGTAAGTGCAGCTTCTAATCAAGTTTTAATAACAGCTCGGCCAACTTGTCAGATAACCGGGCAATCAATTGTTCTTTTCAAGAACTCGTCTTTGGTGTTTTTTGCATTGTCAACGCAGTCGTTTATCATCCGAGAATTCTGTAATGTGGTTTTAGAATCATTCAAGTTTTATTTCATATAATTGACATTTGCTTTTACCTGATTTTTTAGCATCCGTCTCTTCGCATAACCGTGCATGAGTGTAATGGTGCTTTTGATAGGATTCCATCGTGGTTATTGTTGCGGCAGTATTTTCGCATCGACCAAGTGACCGCCATTTAAGTTTTCTACAGGACGACATCACCTTGTTCATATGACCATGTCTCGTTCGTTGGTTAACCCGCTGTATGTTTTACTTGGTGCGAATTACTTTTTTTACTTGTTGTTCGATGTAATTTGTGTTTGTCGTCGCGTTCAGTGCTTTGATGATAAATCAACTGTTTGTTTTTTTCATTCAAGTGTTTTTACGATTCTTTTGCGCACCAAAGAGCAGGATCCGTTTCTTATGCTTATTCGGGTCGAATCGTTTTGATCTAAGACTTTTTCAGTTTCGGTGAAAGTTTTTATCAGCAGCTTCATAACACTTTCAAGGCTGTATAGAACTTAACAACTGCATTTGCTCCAGAACTATGGTAACACCAGTCGTCTTGGTTAAAACCGATAAACGAGCAATCTGTCTCGCATCACTATATCCTGTTCAACTTTTCATCTCGAAACTGTTGGTCTGGAAAATACGTCGAAGCTGGCTCGTATTTCGCAAAGAAGATGCAGACGAGCATTTCCAGTGTCTTTGCACAAGACTTGGTTGTTCTTGGTGGGTGTATAAAGCGATGTGTGTGACCAACGAAAGGTTGTCAGTTGATCACGATCGTTCCGAATCAGATGTCCTTCACTGTGTGTTTCACCGGGTATAACACATGTTGCAGTTCGTCACTAGGGCTTCCCGATTCAGCTGTGGAACGTGAAACAGTCTAAAAACTAGTTAAAGCGGATTTTGATGGGCGTTGTGCAGCGATGGAATGTCGTTTTTTTAACCTCTCGGACAAAATAATGATTGATACAGTAGTTGTAAGTTTTTTTGCCAGTTTAAACAATTGCATGAGTGAATTCAATAACGGGGTGGATTCTTTTAACTTCCCAAGTTCTGTCGAAGGCAAACAGTCGTTAAAAATATGGCAATGCGGTTCTTTGCAATTAGACTTAAGCAAACTATTCACCAAATTTAAAGCAAAAGCGGATTGAAGTATGTTTTGGGTCGGACGTTCATAAAACTTAAGAAGGAACTGAAAAGGTCCAAGCTATTCAAATGTTGCTTACCGAGAGCTCGCCGTCGATAGGCCAGCGTGGCACGAGCTGTAGCAAGCAATACCTCTCGAAACTGTTCTGCAACGGCGTCATGGTTTGAATGTTCTTATGACGTGTGCAGTCTATCGTGTCATTTTGCTTTAGAGGCAGAAAAAGGCTGTATGCGTTGAACCTTCAGTTTTGTTGATGCTCAACCTTACGAGGATATTCGTTACGTCAAGCCATAGTTAACTTCTTAGTGGCTTTATTGTTTGTGTGAAGGTCAGCAACGATCATGAAATGTGTGAGGTTTACTCCAAATCACAACCGATTTCTTGGGATTCCGTTCAGTTTCGTTTTGTGATGTTTCGCGGTTTAGGAAATCGATAGACGATGAGCTGAAACCAGTGCTGGAGAGACAGGCTTCATATTTTGAAAACCTACTTATATGCTTTGAATTTCAAAAAAGTGCCTTTTGCATTGTTCAAGTTTTAAAAAAGTCACCTAAAGATTCATCAGTGTAATTATTTGTGGCGTTTCGAGCACTTTGAAAATTTATACGCGGAATTTGGTCTTCGGGCATGCTTTTATTTCTCGAAGCGATAGTCTAAGTCTGACAACGGATTTTGGTTAAATTCTTCAGGACTTCTTGTTGTCTACTGGCGTGTTTAGACTGTCAATTCTGGCTCGGCTGACAGTGTTTCTCAAAACCGGCTTGTTTGTCGCTCGGTTTTAGTAACATTGTTTCGACATCCTGTTTTAAGCGAAACACACTTTTGTGTGAATTGTAACATGTTTGGTTGGTAGTGCACTAGAAAGCTGAGTTTGCTGGCTGCGCGATTGTTCGTTTAACCGTAAAATAATAAATATTTCTCGAAAAATCGCGTCGTGGTTGTTGCATTGGTGACTAGAATTTGATGAGCTTGTGTACGGATTCCAGGCCAGTTTGCAAAATGTCTGGAGACAAAAATCCGTGAATACCACGTGGATCTCATGAACCACGTGTGCGAATTCAATATCTTGCTTTTTACTTCGAAAAGAAAAACTTTGATTAATTGCAATCGAGTGCTTACATTTTTTTCAGGAATGTTAGAACGTTGTCAAAAACTTGATTTGAAAATATCATTGTTATTATCAAATGCTCTTATTCGCAAATCAAGAACTGCGTAAAACTTGCGCAGCTGTACTACTCTGGGCGTTAATTTTTCTGGAAAACCAAAAAAGTTAACGCCCACAGTAACTATGAAACAATAGCTAAGCGCATCAAAGTAATGTTCGCTGCTGGCTAAATTTCAAAAACGCCTAAAACATTTTGACAAAAGCACTGCACAGGTATTCATTATGTTGATCACCTGCTACATGAGACCCTGCACGTTTGGCACGGTCCCAACAGACTCCGCTTGAGACACCCCTTAAGACCGTTCATGGAGAATCTCACTAACCAAAACTACTCCCCCCCCTCCAGTATCAGATTCTTCGAAGCCATATATCTCTTGTTTCAATAACTCTCCACCAGGATGCCGCGCAAAGCATGGGTCCGACTCCACCGCTTGCGCACAGGATACGGCCGGTTTAGCGCAAACCTCTACAGAATGGGATTGGCTGATGATAAAAACTGTGTGCGGAGACATCCAATCCGCCAACATCCTCTCACTGCCCTGGCCCTTCCATGCAGCATCACCCATACCACCAACGAAGACCTGATCGAATGTCTTCGCAATTCTTCCTTTTAGACCTAACCGCATGGCCCTACCACGTGTTAGCTGTGTGTATACGACGGAAGAAGGTATTCATTTACATCAAGCGAATCCGTTTTCAGTTCATGGTAGTCTCAGGTGTTTCTGCTGTTGTCTGTTGCAGATGTTACAAGGCTGTTGGGACCAAGTAAAAATTTATGCAAAACAAGGATGAGTTGGGAAGTGGGAAACCGAAAACTTCATCGCCAGGAAATTAGCGACATTGTCAACTGCTCGGTGTAGCTCAAATTCAAATACCTCGATAGCAGAACTTACATTTTCAGGAATATGCTTGTTTTGAGTTTCAAAAGACCAAGGCATTTGGAGCTATGCTTTGCTCCAATTCCATGATACTGCGGCTCGCATCGCGTAACTTGCTGAAAACGGTCTGATCAAGTCTTGCAGTGAGTTTTTGCTGCACTTTTTATCGTTGCTGTAAATAAAATTCCTTGGTTCAGTACGATTTGTTTTTGGAGTAACTTTCATTCACAACGTTTTTATATCTCTGAAGAAGTTTTTTGATTCACGATGTGTTTAATTGTACTTATTAAAACTTTTAAAGCCTTGCCTGTTCTTCATATACCTTTCAGTCTCAGGTTGGTTAGCTTTAAGCGCTCAAGCACGTCTACGATGAGTTCTCAATATCAAGCCAGCAAATCACCGCAAATGTCGTAAATGCAGTTTATTTACTTCGAATCTGCCTCCATGGTTTACTTGGCAAGCCACTGGATTCTTTGACAAACTCCTAATTGCGCAAGAAAAGGAAAATCCTTGTTTGGAACAAATTTTGAAATCTGGTGATAAACCATTTTCATGACCAGTGGTCCACCGTGATTAGTAGCAAATCCAAGTTCATTGAAGCTACTCAATACTAGTTAATTTTGAGGGGTGGCTCTAATGCACAAAGATGGTTAATGGTATACAACTGCCTGATTCTCCCGAAAAATCGTTTGTCGTTGTGTGTACCCGTTTATCAATTTATGATTAATTTGTTTTGTGGGGTTGTGCGGTTCTTTTTAAGGAGTTGAGTGAAGCATCGAGTTATTGCAAATTTTTGCACCTGCCAATACTCCACTAGGTTCTGTCGGATGAAGCAGTTTTGTAGCCTGAGATTGCCTGTTCCATGTGGTATTCGTAGTGTGGTGTGTTGTGCAGGTTTTTTGGCCATCAAGGCAGGGGCGGACCTGGCCAGTAAGGTCAGGGGGGGGGCGATTTCAGTAATATTTGGCAGTCGAGTATCATTACGGGTTCACTACTGCAAGAGAGATGAAGTAGGCTTCAAAACACTGCTGTGACAAAACAATGGACGACAAAATGGTCGTACATCGCCAATGTTGTTTTCCGAATAGTAAAAAATCATGATGAATAAAGTTACTTTCGAAGGTTTTAGGGGGACGATCGCCCCCCCTCCTGGATCCGCCCCTGCGTCAAGGTGAAGATTCATTATGAAAATTTTTAACTTGTGTTGAAGGATTTTTACATTCTCACTGCCGCGTGTTGGAAGTAAGAGTCCATTGGACTTCATCGTCTCCATAGCCACAAGCGACACTGTGGTGAGTCACCGCGTACGATGTAGGCTTACATTATTCGATGCTTTGACTAGTTTGGGCTTGATGCAGTTCATTAAAATCGGCCAATTACAGACTCATATTAGTCTGGTGAATTGAACATCCCAATGGCTTCAAGAGCCCTTGTACGTTTAATCACATCAAGTGCATGCTGTTTCGAGTGGTTGATCGCTGACGATTTTTGTAAATTAAACTAAGTGTTGGATAAGTTCTGTTTGATTCAATCGATATATAGTTCCAGTGGAATGTAGAATAATATCTTTCGCTCTGATGCCGTCCAGATATTACTGGCCTCAATCGGCTGTGGCGTTTTGAAGGGTCATTTTGGAATACATACTGACCACGACCTTATAAAATCAATAGAGAAGTAGGGAAAGGTTTGGTTGCTGGTAGGTATTTTTCGGTCGGAAAAGCCATGCGTGCTTGAAAGGCGTTTCCTAGATGCAGGAAAACTTCCTTTGAATGTCGCTAGTTTTTAACCAATGCTGGAATTTAAAGCATCCTAGCAAATCAGAAGGAAAATGAAAAATCACTACGCAATAGAAAGGTTTCACAAAGTAAGAATGTTACTAGCAGGTTCAACGTCTTCACGTTTGGTTGAAGGCACTAACCGAAAAACAAACTTTTTGTCCAGAAAGCTTTCCAGTTGTGGCGTACACAGCGGAACAGTGACTCTTTCCAGCGACAGGTTGCAGAGCATCAGTCGATCCGGAACACACAGGAGGGGAATAAACATCTATTTAGCGCAAAAGTCACAAAATATGGGAGGTGTCAAAGTCGCTTTTGTGCCCCTGTTTTCTCTGTAAATTCGGGGAGATTTTAAGTATTTACTCTATGACTTAATAGGAGCATTTTGAAATGCAAGAAATCATTTACGCAAAATGCTGAGCTGTCCTGCAATTTTTGTTCGAGAAAAGTTGAGACAGAATGAGAAAAGCTGTCATTTTATTAATGAGTAAAGTAAATTTCCTCCTGCTGTGCTGTTTTCATTATACAGTGGCTTCACTTTGTCGATATTTCGTGCTCACTGTTTTCCTTCTTTTTTACATTACGTTTGAAGAAAATAATTAACTTTTGAAAGGTAATTATTTTCTACCTTTAACAATGCCCTTAAAAAGTTTGACTTGAACATATTTCCATTGCTTGTGCTTAACTACGTGCCATATCAATTTTTGTTTTTAATTTTGATGTAATTGGTTGTGAAATCATAGTCTCTAATTTAGAATTCAGATGTTGTAATAGGCCTTATATTCCCAGGCATTGAGGATGCACTTGGCTTGCAAAACCAAACTGTGGATAATATTGTATTAGTCCCGACCCCGACAGGGGCCAAGATAACACCTTGGCGGGAGCTTCTGCCGATTTTGACGCCCGATCTTTCACCAGCTTGATTATGTCAGTTATGCGAATTTTAACATTACATGGTTAGCATTTTAACTTTTTGCAAATTGGTTTTCATAACAGCTAGCTTGGTACGCTTGGTACGAATACATGAAAACTATTTCTGGCGACAGTTTTTTTTTGTTCATCGGTACATCAACACACGTATGGAATGGGATCTTAACAAGAACATTCAGTTGTGAATATGCATGCTGATAAACTGATTGTAACAGTGATATTAATCTTAGCTGGTAAGTACTTCGTCGAGTGCAATGATGTGAATGTGCTAAAACGTTTATGAAAATGGCAAAAATGCATGGTTTTCAAAATCAACGCGCACGGTCTTTCGACTAGTACTTGGCATGTCCACTAGCAAACAAAAGCGAAAAACATATGGGCTGAGGCCTGAGAAAGTTTTTTCATAAATTTTGAGCAGTGCGCTGAGTTGAAGTTCTGCAATTTGTTAAAGTAAGCTCGACCGTTTGATCATTATATTTTCGGAATTTGCACATGAGCAAATTTATTATTTTTGCACTGGCTGCTGCAAAATATGCTTTTTGGTTGTTGTTGAAGTAGTCGCGGTGCTGAATTTTACTGGAAAAAAAAAAACAATAAATTTTTTGGTGATATGGAAAAGTGTTCGGCAAAGCCATTAATCCAAGGCGGGAAAGCGCACAGTTCGAGGTTATAGCATTTCTTGTCAAAAGTGATTAGGGAAACAAGAAACTTAGCAAGCCTAAACGAATAATGTGCGTGCCAACAAACGCTTAACTTCTCCGACGGTGTATTACAACGACGTCAAAATTTTGTAGTCGTACTGCTCATTTTGAATTGATTACGACCCAAGGCACTTGCAAACAAAAACAGCTCAGGCTTATTGAATAATAAGGACCAGAAGAGACTTGCAACGTTTAATATGCTTTCTCATCAGTAAAGACATTAGATATTTTTCTAGGGTTTAAAATACATATGCCAAGTTGTCCATACAGCAAGTGCATCGTAGTACCAACCGATAAGGAATTTGGGCTATCTTGTCCATAGGTAAATTTCAAACTCATACGTTTTCAAATTTTTGTTCCACGCAGGTTTGGAGAAGAGTTCATTTTTTACAAATTTAGGTCTACTGTCTGCATCAAATGACTTTTTCTCTCAAATACTTATGATTCTAAGCTTACATCTTTTGTTTTCAAATGAAACTTTTAAGTGATGGAATTGAGATCATAGTTTCTTAGACGATCCCAGCAAACAGGCAATGAGTTTCATTAACCTACGCAATACTGGACAAGCTCTACTGCAAAGGCAAACAACTCGTTACTATCCAGCTAAAGTGAGGAAACTTACNTTGAAGCTGAACATGTTTGGTTTAATCGGCAAACAACATAATATCACANTCATGGGCGTCCGCAGGGGGGAGGGGCAAAACGGGCATTCACCTCCCTGGAAATTCTGACTAAGAACCAAAATTTTCTACGAAACATGAAGTCAGCAGCTAAATCATATTGATTTAATTCTTGCAGTGACAGTTTATTTGACGGTATGACACCCACACTGCACAAGAACCAGGTTCACTGTTCTGGTGTAAGCGAATTGTTCTACTGTTCATCTTTCTTACGTAACAAAAACATGGCAACAAATCTCCGAAGGTTCACTTCAAGCTACGGTAATGGCCGTTTTGTTGCATGTGGCTGTTGAACGCAGACATCTTGGCAGGTAATGCAGCGAGGCAGGGCCTCTGAGATAAATTTTACCAGGCGGTACAAAGACCGACACCTCCCCCCTAACTTCTGGGGCCATCGTCGAAACTTGTATAGCTTGTTTGTATAGTAAANAGAATACAAATAAAACAGCTACCATGNTGAGATTTAGAAATAGATTTATTGTTNCACTGGCAACTGGCTTACATTAGAGATTTTAGGCTTGATTAAATAAAAACTTAGCATGCGTACTTTCATTCACACTGGCCCCAGTACCTACCGGGGACGGGTACAATGTACCTTTTGTACCCCTTCTCTTAGGCTCTGCAGCGAGGCAATGACTGCTGATAACGGTGAGCCACGTAGTTTTACACTTTGTGAAAAGAAGCATGAGTGGATCTGTAGCAATGCTTCCACAAGTTTGAAAAATCCATTGTTAGTGTGAGTGAGTGTGACCAATGACCAATCTGCCTGAGTGCATAGCTTAATCAAACTACGCTGATGCAGGCTTCACTTCACATAGTATGAGACAATGTGGCTTGTTAGAATACGTGTATGCAGGCTTGTGGGGGATATGTATTGATGGTTAAAGTTGCGTTCTGGCTTCTGAGTACAGCCAATGGCGTAACTAGAGGTATGAGCCAGGGGTGAAACATAGTTGAAGGAGGCCCGCCGGCCCATTAGCCAGTTCTTTTGAGCGAGTTCTTTTATCCACTGCTTGGCCGCGCTAGATTTCGGGGCAGGTGTTGAGCAGCCATTCGGTTGTCTCATCG
>JGI24158J21664_10000299_pt1 | contig 41616 bp, 25 predicted proteins | sample Ectturendosymbi3_FD_21664 | JGI IMG/M metagenome (IMG submission 21664) | reverse complement strand
TTTCAACTACCAAACCCGGGTATTTTAAAAATCCTGGAATTGCTGTTGCATTCAAATATTAGTGATTCTGATAACACTGAAGTTGCAGATTGGCGCGTGTAACGGCCACATTAGCACGTTTGAACTTTCAACTATTATCATGAGGCACGAGGTGCAGATTTTGCTCGGTGACCATCGTACGTTCGTTGTTGGTCCGTTTGTAACATCGTTCAATTGACGTATTTAGACGGATCGTGACGTCATTTTGCACATATAGGTGTTTACGCGAACTTTTGTCTTTTCGCTAACCTAATTTTTTTTTAAATACTACGTGAGGTGGTTCTTCGAAGGTATACTGTAGTTAGTAGTTAGTTACAAGCTGTTATTTGTCAGTTAATATACAAGCTGTGATTCTTTGCAGAATCGATTCGTTCTTTTTCAGTTTGCAATAACTTTCTACAAAATATTTGGCTTTCGTTTAGAAGCGACTTTAAAGTATATTTTTAATCACATATTCATAGTTTTAAGACGTTAGTAATCAAAGAAAATCAGAAGCTTAGCTATTTCTTATACAACAAGTCTCCACCAACACCAAAGTGCAATTTGTGCTCCGTTATACCAAAGAACGTGGTTCAAGCGCCGAAATTTTGATCAACCGTTTGAAATCAAAGCACAGAATCCAGGAGGGCGAAAACCACGAAACTATTCTGGCACAGGAAGAGATCCGATCACAAATTTTCATAAAGGAAAAGAGTCTTTTTGAGGCTACAAAGAAGAGGTCAAATATAACCTTGAAAAACTGTTCCATGCCTTAATTGCAAGCAAGCCCAAATCAGTGGAACCACAGTGGGCTTTTTCACCCACGTGACTATTTGTCACAAAACTCAGAAACAGACTGAATAATGAAAGGGCGCTTTGATTGTCATGCGTCAGCGTTATAAACATCATTGAAAAACTGTGGTTGACTTAATTAATAATTCACTAATAAATTGCGCAGGGACCAATAATAGTAATTTCACAATGATATCGAGTTCTTATCGCTCAAAATCGCATTCATTTCAAAACCCGAAAAAAACGGGTTTTCCCGGGTTTCTTTTCTCAGCTACCCAAAACCCGGGTTTTAAAATAAAATTTTGCCCCGAATTGGAAATACTACGTGTGTCTGCAGAATGAGTGAAACCGTACTTGATCTAACGAAGAGAAAACAGTCCATTTAGCTATATACCAGTCCATAACATTTTAATATGGATAGTCTTGCTTGAGCGTTAGAAACCTCGAAAAATACCTTAAACTTCTTGTGATCCAAACCTATTTTTAGTTTTGCTTAAACGTAAAAAACACCAATAGACAAAAAAATTCATATTTTTCAGGAAGTGGTAAATTTTAACTGTCGCCATCTCGTCGCCTCCGTTCCGTTTTTCAGCAACGCAGATCACGATTTCGTAACGCAAGTAGTTCAACGGCTAAAATATGAGTTTTTCCAGCCCGATGGTAAGTCTACCGTGATTTCATCAAATGGCAATGACTTTAAAAGACCGCAGTACGCGCGCTTGTAGGGATAGGGTGCAGGTTTCGACTGAAAAATTACACATATGATGGGAGTTGTCGTTGTGCTAAGAGCAAGTTTACTTGGTTGTTTTTCTAAGAGCAAGTTTACGATATCTGAAAATACATCTCAAAATTCTGGTCTTTTATGTTCCTCATTTTTTGCACATCAGAAAGTGTTTTGCCTCTTCTGAAACCTTTCGAAGACAAGCACAATTGCCTGAAATCCAAAGTGAAATTAGTCATCATACCCACAACTTCTGTGCTAGACTAAACTGTTCGAAGAAAAGCTTGGCAAGTTCATTCGTGAAGCGATTCGTAGAACTGCGCAAAAACGGTAAGGAACTCTTCCAACGAACTGACTGCTGCAAATTTGGGAACGATCTCGTTTTTCGAAGTGTGCTGCCGCTCCACCCACCTGTGTGCATCGTTGAGTTTTTATGAATGCTTGTAATTCGGTTTGCAAATCAGGTGAAAATAATATATTGTAAATGTATTTTAATCTCGCTGTCGCGTTTACATCTTGTATGAGCAGATGTGATCGTTCGCGAGGGAGAAATTGGAAAAAAGATGTATTTCATTCAGCACGGGGTGGTAGAGGTACGAAACAGCTCCAGAGACGCCCCTATTAAGCAACTATCTGATGGATCTTTTTTTGGAGGCAAGCTCATATCTTTATCTTCACATTTTTGACAGTTACTTGAGATTTTTGACTAAACGAAAAATGTTTGGTAATGGCGCAATACGTTTGCTAAAGTTATCATTTTTCTCAATAACGTAACGTGGTGACCACTAGCAACACATTATTATGTTTCAGATGATCTATTTCTACTAAAAACCATAAATTAAAAGTGCTAGCTGTCAAATGCAATGACGTTTCAGCAGTAGCCAGCCAGTACAAAAGTCTTGCGATCAAATTGCACGATTCACGAAATACTGAAAATTCATTGTAGACTTAACTCACATAATTGCTGCTTTGACAGAAATCTGCCTTCTCATAAACGATCGCCGAGTTGCCTCTGTGGTGGCAGTCAGCTTCTGTGCAACATACTCGCTGCATGTTGAAGACTTCAATGTCATTTTGTCTGAACACCCAGTCATGCGGGAGACGCTTGAAAGAGTAGCTGCAGCAAGGCTCTCCAGCATAGGTGGGTTCGTAAGTCTTTCGTGTTAGTTTCTGACAAGGGCCAAACTAAAATCTAAAATCTGAAAATGCGTCAGGTTAAGATACGAGTAGCATCTAAGCTACAAACCCATGCAAACTAAAACTTTGATCGTTCTTCATTAATATCAAGCATGAAGTTGTGCTTGACTTCATCCAGTGACGTACATGTTGCGAACCAATGACATACACGAACGTTTCTTGACGGAGGTTTCTTGACCATAGTTTTGTGTTCCTTGTTAGCTGCTGTTTTACGTTTACAACCTCGTGAGTCGGGTACTTTTTGGCACTGCCGTTTTGGCGACGATTATTTGGCGCCTAGCTGTTTTAGCGCCGAGCTGTTTTGACGCTGAGCAGTTTTGGCGCTGGACCGTTTTGACGCCAGAGTAGAGGCTGACAAGTGTGTATAATGAAAAATGGTTAAAAACATAAATAAAATTTTAATTTTTGTAAATTGTAAGACTAATTGTAAGACAGTAATTGTAAGACAGACCTCGCAAACATTCAAGTGGTGCCCTTGAGTCAAAATGTTTTGCGATGTTTAGAATTTACATTCGGTTTTTAATTCGTATCTTCAAAGCAGTAGCAATAATGGGTCACTTTTACTACGTTTATCAAAAACGAATAGATACATATCAAGTGAAAACTTTGGTTAATCTCTCTTGCTAAGAAGATTCTTAACGCCATTCATGTTATTTGCTATGCGCGAAAATGAAGAGAAGATTTTTTAATATTAAGAAAAGCACTTTGTTAAAGTCCTAAAATACAGAAGTACGCTCAATCTCATCTGAAGACAAATGCACAACGTTTGTTTCCGTATTGAAAAAAGCAGTTGCCTTCTTGAAAAACATCCGAGCAAAATGGAAAACACACAGTCCTGGAGACAACGACGTGTGTGTAATAGCAGTCAAGCAGATAGGCGCTAGCGCCAAAACAGCCTAGCGCCAAACTCCTGCTCCGGTATGAAACGCAAACTCCGGCAGGAGTCCTCTCCGGGTTCCTGCTTCGTGATCATCTCTGCTTAACGCCAAAACAGTTCAGCGCCAAAGCGGCTCAGCGCCAAATGGCCGGCGCCAAATAGTCCGCTTCCATCATGAGTCTAAAGTGAATTTAGAGTTCGGAATTGCCTTATTAATTACGGTAGCAATGTAATAAGGTTGGAATTTCTCAATTAGTTTGAATCCAGTCTATGTCAAAATTGCAAAACATATTTCAACACAAGGTCTAGTACCTGAAATTAAAACCTAATGTTTGGGCGCATGTTTGAAACGTACCAACATAATGTTGAGCGTAAATTGGTGTGGCAGATTTTAATACATTTTCGTTAGTCTTCCTATACTTATGTGTCCCTATCAGTACACAACATTCCTTTTTTATAATTAGACTCCAATCTGGGTCGACCTGCTGGTTTTGGAGCTTGTTTTTGCTTTCATTATCAGCCATAAAAAATTACGTAATCTTTCCACCACGGTTTTTCAGCTTTCTCTTTTTTGGCAGAGCAAAGGTTTTGATACAAGCCTTGTTAGTACACACCCAGGACAAGAAGTATTTTATAACTGGTTCTTCGTTAAATNAATGCAAAAATATTACGTTTTGCAGACGAACGGTTGTAGCGTGTAGTAGAGTCCTGCGCGCGGTGGGTTAACCCGCAGAGCAATGCTTGCAGGTGTGGGGTGGGCGCGGGTTGAACTTGGTGCGGGGCAGGCCCGGGATCAGAAATTCTTTGTGCGGGTAACTGAATGTTGACTCAATACATGTGAAAGTGACATGCGCAAGAAATCCAATGCTACAGTGAGTTTGTGGTACAAGGGTGTAGATGCATTCAGTGGAAACGTATAAAAAACAAAAAAATCGTTACCAGTTATGCTTGCTTCTGTTCAACAAAAATGTTGATCTCAATAATATTAAAAGAAGCTGCAGAAAAGTTTGTTTCAATTTGATCTTGATACACCATGAAATTATCTATGCTGTTATGAAAAAGACACCTCCACCCCGTTGCCCCCTTTTCGAAAGGTCAGGGAGCAATGCCCCCTCTCTCTGGCGTCCCTGCTTACCCCTATCAGCAGCCACTGTCTCTCTGCATTACCTGCCAAGATGTCTGCGTTCAACAGTCACATGCGGCAAAATGACTACTATAACTTTAAGTGAACATTAGAAGATTTTGTTGCCAAGGGCGTACGCAAAGGGGGGTTTGTGTTAACCCCCCGCTTTAGTTTGATATGTTACAAAAACTTTATTACCTGTTCAATGGAGATTAATTATTTTCGCATACTTTTTGCTTGTTAATTTGTCGACTTAAATGCAAAAATTGTAGTTGTAAATGCTCTGACGTGGTGATGAGTGTGTTTTACTTCCCTGTTTTATCCAAGGCCTCCTAGAAAACAGGTTTTCTAGGAGGCCTTGTTTTAACGCTCGGGCTGATATTTTTGCAGTTATGAACTGCTGTGTCGTAGCGTTGAGTGTATTTTCCTCCGATATCCTAACTTGGAACCAGTGCCGTAGCCAGCCGAAGAATGGGGGGGACCAAAAGATTTGGCGGTCCAAAATGTTTGATTTTAGACGAATAACACTATTTCGTTTGGAAAAACGCCTCTCAAAGCACAAAATGACAATACGTTCTAAAAATTTTGGGGGGCAGGGCCCCTTTGNCCCTCCCGGCTACGCCTATGCTTGGAGCGCTAATAGTTTATATTCAGTGCAATAACACATAAAATAAGGAGAATGCGTGTGGAAGAATATGCATATTGTGTCAACAAACTTCGCCAAAACGTTGGTTTGGACACATGAATATGACGTCAAATTGTGACGTCACAAACAGCGCACGCCAAATACAAATAACCACCAAACACCACTGAATGAACCCCCCCATTAAAATTTTCTGCGTACGCCACTGTTTGTTGCCATATTATTGTTACACACCAAAGACCAACAGTAGAACAATCCGCTCGCAAGTTTCGCAACCTGCCTCTGCAGGTGAAGGAGCGAACATGAATGAACTGCGAACTCACCACTGAATGTCACCAGAACAGTGAACCTGGCTCTTGTGCAGTGTGAGTGTCATAGTGGCAAATAAACTGTCACTTAAAGAAATAAATCAAATGATCGGAATTGAGCTGCTGACGTCAGGTTTTCTATAAAATTTTGATTCGTAGTCCCAATTTCCAGGGGCGTCAAATGCCCGTTTCCCTCCCTGCGGATGCCCGTGGTTTTGATGTACGAGTTCAAAACTGTTTGCTTGAGTTCAGTGTAAGAGCGCACTATAACAGTCATTCTTTTCGCATTTACATGTTCAGCAACAACGTTGACCTTAAATATAATAAAAATAACAGAAATTATTGAAAAACGTTCTGAATTTTATATGTGCGCGAATAGAAGCAATAAATATGTTTCAATTCGATCTTGATAAATCATGAAATTACTTATGATACTGTTATGTAAGGGCACCTGTGCCCCCATTGTCCCCCCTTTTAAAAGTCAGGGGGCAGTGCCCCCGCCATGCACCCCCTTTCCGGCGTCCGTGTGTTCATCCACTTTTAATTGGTGTTGCCTACATTCGTCGCTTTCTGAATTGCACAGTTGTATTTTTGGTCCTTGTTTGGCGCCCCCTTTGGCCCTGCGCCCTAGGAAGCCGCCCAATTCGCTTAATGGTAGCGCCGGCACTGATTCTGCGGGTACGGGCGGCGGCGGACAAAAATTTCAACCTGCGCAGTACTCTAGTAGCTTACACACGGGAAGAATGGCTGTAGAGTGAAAATGATCTGCTGTGAATGATAAAACAAAACATATCTGAAACTTGGTGAGATCGGGCTGCGTTTAGTTCTCCCAGCTGAGATCAGCACTAATGAACTAAAAAGTAAACGCCATATGAAATCTAAACAAGTTTGTTTTCTTTCAGGGCAGAAAAGCACTGTGCTGCATGAGCGCGTGAAATCACTCAGCAACATGCGCTCAGAGTCAACGAAGATCATGAACAAAATAGTCGATCACGATCAGCGATCTAGTGAAATAGTAAGATTTATCGCCCAGCACGCTACGACGCAAGTGTTTATATTGCCTGGTAGTTTTGGCTGGCGGTATACAAAACGCTTAAACTGCTCGGAATCGGCTGACTGAGTGTAAAAACTTAGTAAGCGGCTTTTGCAACACCAATCAGCAGTCAGGTTTAAGCTGCAAATAGAGTTTATTCGATAAAAGTTAGATGGCACTTTCGGCTTTCGGTGCGTATTCAGTTCCGTAAATATACTTGTCAGTGTTAACCGCTTGCAACAACTGAGCAGTAATGCTCACTGAGCAGAACCATTTCAAGAGCATGTAAAACTAAAACGCCACTGCGAAAAGCTTTCCGTGAAAATGTCACCATTACTCTGCGTCTCACAGATATTATAGAACCAGCGATGTTTCAAACTTATACGATTCGAGATCTTGTGTTTTATCATCATGCCGCGGTAGCGCTATTCAAAGTGACAGTCGGCGTTCACGTCCCTCCGATTAAGTGTCCTAGTTGAAACGACCAGTGTCATTTGTTGGTCATACTGATGAAACAGGAAATTTCGCGAGGGCTTTCCGTCACCGCAGGCTTTGCAGAAAACAACAAGTTACCTCAATTCCTGATAGGTCTTTGTCCTGGAATATGGAAAAATTGCGACGTAACAGCAACCTCCCAAACCTCGGACTCGTAACCTGTGCGCATGTCTACTACTAGATATCAAAATATCAAATCGTTTCTATAATCCGTGCTTGTCAATAATCTAACACTCCCAGTAGCAAAACACGATGCAAACGTGACCTGCTGGTTTTGACTTGGAAAATTTCGGCTCGCACCAAACCTTATCAGAATAAACAAGCAAACGTTTTGCCGTCCAAGAAACTTTTCCGTGGCGGGGTACAACCACCAGGACTCGCTTCGCCAACCTTTCCGGGAGCATTCTGATAAACTGATGTCACCTTGGTTATTTGCTTACTTAGAGTCTGCTTTTCGATTCTGTGAAGTTTCAATCAAAGAAATTGCATGAGAAGAGGACGCGCGTGTTAAAACAATCAATCGGCCAAGGGCAGTGACAAATTATACGCTGCACACCCATATAGATGTTTTCCACGCACAGACCAGCCAAGACAATTTTCCTAATCGCTTTTGTGTCGTTGTGAAATAGTATATGCTGAAGCAATCTGTTTTTTGCTATGCAGAATGTCAAAGTAAACCTGCATGGCAAGCAGCATTACGTGGAACGCTTTGGAAGAGAAAGCTTCATTCAAAAAAGGTTCTTATGGTCTGCAAAGGCATGCATTTTCGGGAAATGTTTGAGATAGAAACGTTATGGCCTGAAATGATTGAAGTTGAACAACTTGTCCTCTCGTTGTTAAAAGAAACTGTTGTTGCAGCAAATCCGTCGGTGCGGACATCAATCTAATGACAGCAACTGACCCCTCGCGATCACGAAACTTTTCTCTGGGGCTGAACACGCTGAAGGTAATAGCATTTCGTTCATAACATAGGCCTGGGTATAATCCGGTTAGGGTCAGAGCGCGCTATTGCTACGTGTCTTCAAATTGTTGTTGAAGTTTTGTTTGGCAATTTTTGCGCCGTTGAGTTTCCAGTACTGTTTGGTAATTTCCGGTATAGCCAACGTCTGCAAACTTTGCACTGCAAACAGCATTCCAAAAAGTTGTCTACTCCACCGGTCTTAAAATGCCAATTGTTTTCTCAGCTTTCTCCAAAGCGAAAACTTTCGCCTACAGAGGAGACTGTATCCGAAAATGAGAATTCACTTCTTCACCAGGATCAGGCTGGCTCATCTACAGGAGCTGATCAAACGGACAACCGAACCAGCAAAGTCAGCTTACTGAAAAAAAAATTTCGCAGAACTCGGCCATTTTCCACTTTTATCAGTCGCCGGTCTCGACCGAAGTATCGTTCATCTAGTTTGAGCACGGAGGAAAACAGCGATGACCAAATTGTGCAGGAAAACCCCCAAGCTTTTTCTCGCAATTCCAGTATTCCTAACGGCGCTCCACATGCAGAGCATTGCAGAAAGAACAGCACCGCTTCGGAGAAGCAAGTTCCGACCGTTGTCGTCGTGGAGGTGGAGCCAGATTCAGACGACTTGCAATCGAATTCCACTGAAAATCCTGATTGCTGTTCTTGTGTCCCAGAACAGGAAGTAAACTGTTTGCTGACAAAGTGCGGCGACAATCAGCCGCTGGACGGTGCACAAGAGCAAGTAACAAGCCATCAATTTGGCAACGAGCACGCAGTCCAAGAGACTGATGGCAGGTTACCGGCACTCGTAGAGGACTCAGCAGACGAGTGCGTGTAAACGTATTCACTGTTGATCCAAAAAGCGGGTGATTGTATTTTGAAAGTTTATCTTGCAATGGCCATAAGCACAAAAATTTTAGATTTTGTCAACAAGCGCGAGAAAAGCTTGAATGAAACTTGTTGGTAAAATCAGATAAACTGTGCACGACGTAGGCACTAATAGACAAAAAATATTCTACAAACCTTTACAAAAACTAACATAGGCCACGGTTTCCAACGCAACCCAACTTGAATCGAAGAAAATATATTAAAAGTGAGTTATTGGTGGCGCTCATGGCGTGAACTTCGATATTCTGTCCATGCCCTTCTTTATCCTGGTTGAAACTGAGAGACCGAGATGAAATAAATCATCACAATGACGCAGATCACGATATCAGCTGTTACCGAAACGGATTTTCCACAGGAAGCCACAAGGAATTTGCCACAAGAAGCCACAAGCCACAAGGAAATAAATCAGCTGCTCTGTAGCCGCAGGAATCAAAATTGCTGCAGTCAAAACACGCACACACGCGTTCCAAACAATCTCACCAAGTCCAGAAAAAATAATCTGACATCCTTTTTTTACCAAGTCACAAACTGCGTTATAACACAGCGTGTATCACCCAGTGACGTGGAATGTTTGACGTACAGATTTGCATAGGACCTTTGCAAGCAGTTTCTGTGACTTTACCAACATTTCTGTTACGCTTATCCAGCTTTTTTTTCAAGACAAATTTCGCTTTCCAGATTCTGAGCAGAAGTGACCAGGCTCCAAGACAAGTCTGAAGAACCTTCAAACACTGCGAAAACACAAGCGCTTGTCCAGTATAGTTAAGAAGGAAAATAAATCTCAAACCACCAGCAGCACTTCACGTGGATTGGCATGTTTCAGGCGTAATCTTTGTCGCTGCACCTCTACGTCTGCCCTGGTGTTGTAGGTCAACTGTCGCGTTTTTGTTCTTCGCCACCTTGTGTTCTTTGAGAGCTCACTGTGTGTGTGTCGTGATTTAACAGTTTGCACTTGTGTGGTCACTGCGGCAAATGCCGCAAACGAAAACTGAAGTATGAGTGGCAATAAAGGTAGAGCGATTAATTTATCACGCGCAAGTTCGTCATCCTCTCACAACACCGTTGTGCAAGAACGTTCTTGTTTCCGCATGGAAGTCGGGTTGCCAAACTATGCCGTATTACCAGACTGTCACGGCCACGCAACTGTTTGTGGCAACCTTTCTCTAACCACTTTACAATTTCAACAACACATACGACCGATGGCTTATCTAAGGGGGCGAGTGCATCCCTAGTCACAAATTTACTACTTCTTGCGGCCCCAATTTTTCAGGCCTCTGAAACTTGCGAACTGACCTCAGTATATTCCGATCCTTCGCAGGTGAAGAAACCCACGAATTGCTTTGCTGCACATAAATCAAAGTTTAAATATTTCGCACGTGATGTGGCATTTTATTTTGGCCAAACAACTGTACTTTTCGACAGTAACAATTAAGCAGGGCTGCGGAGCCCAGGGCCGGAGCTGGGCGTTTTCCAAGAAGCCGGAGCTAAGATTAAAATTTAGGAGCCGGAGCTCAGTTTAAAATTTAGAGTCGGAGCTAGAGCTGTGGTTTTTGAGGGGTAGCTCCGTGTCCCGTCGTAGATACTAAGGGTTTTGCCAAATTTACTGAAAGCTAGACTTGCTTTTGAGAAAATAGTGCCTCTTTATAGCACAACTAAGCGCGATTGTTACGAGTTAGGGTACCAGACTACAACAATGGATCTCTGATGTCATGCCCGTAGTCAGGTTTTAAGGTTTGGGAGGAAAAGAACATTTTTAGGGGGGCAAGATATTGTTTTTTATTATATGTTTAAAACAAATTTTAATGGGCACAACAAAATTTGGGGGGCAAAAGAAATTTGGGAGACACTGCCTCCGAATCAGGGCCGACCTTAAGCCGATGCAGCTGCATTGGGCCCCGCGCCATGGTGTTTGGGTAGATTGTTCTTTTTTGCCAGATCCACCTTGTGCTTGAGAATCCAGTAGAAACGCCATATAAATTTCATTGTTAACAAAGAACGTTCTCATCAGAACTAGCTAATTTCCAATCGAACATCAGCAAACGCGCTCAATTCTCGTGTTAGTGCTTTACTGTATATCTGTGCACTACCACGATCGTAACACGGTTGACTGAACACGATGACGTCATAAAATCACTGCTCAGAGGCGCCCCGCGCCCAGGTCTTGCATTGGGCCCCGCGCCTGCTAGGGCCGGCCTTGCTCCGAATGCTCCCCGTGGCTACGGGCCTTCGACTCTATGTCAGTAAAAGTGAAGAGCTAAACAGAAATTAGTGTTTCTACTCGGACTTGGCTCACCGTTCTAAGGTACCAGGGTTGCCAGATGAAAAATTACACTAAAAGCCAAACAGTGCTAAAAAGAGGCCAGTAAAAAAGGCCAAATTTTGTTTGTGGTATTGCAATTCCTTTGTCACAAAGAATCATTCAAATTACAAAAATATTATTAGAAACTTTATTCGAGATGAAAAGTTCAATAAAAAGCCAAACAACGCTAAAAAGAGGCCATAAAAAAGCCCAACCGATTTTTCAAACGCCAGAAACTTTATTTGCGGTATTGCCATTACTTTGTCACAAAACACATTTAAATTACAAGCATATCAAAAAAATATTTTCTTCGAAATTAAGATTAAATCTTGCTTGGCATAGTACTGGAGCACGGATCTCCCTTGACTTTTCTTGGTTTGTGAAATTGCACACTGGGTAAAATGGTGCCACAGTTTGCAAACAGATCCATCGGTAGCTTTCTGCACCCGTACAAAAGTCACCTCCCGTTCACTCCTGCACTTACGACCAGAATCATAAGAGCCCTTCCACTTCGACGTCATTGTCGCATTTCTATCGTCGAGACGCAGACCTGTCTGCAAGCGTTGAGTCTGCTTAGTGCTTACAACACACTACACAGTGCAGTGAGTACATACATTTCCAGTGATTACGCAAAAGTTTAATTTTGAATCTAGTATCCCTCAAATATTACTAATATCAGAATGCGGGCGTCTGATATAGCATTTATCAAAAAAATTTTGAAAATGTGTTGCCGAAAAAAATGGAATAGTAATATTTTCTTTCAAAAGAACCTATTTCAGCGTAAAAAAGACCAAAAAAGATGCAAAAGGCCAAACAAATTTTTTAAGGCCAGCCAACGTGTGATGAAGCCAAAAAAGGCCAAAAGGCCAAGTAAAATTTTGTAGGCCAACCAACTTGAAACGAGGCCAAATTTCTTAAATTTGGCCAAAAAAGGCCAATCTGGCAACCCTGGTTTGGGTACAATGGTGCCAGTTTGCATATTGATCCATCAGCAGTTTTCTGCATCTAGGCTTACACGAAAGTCATCTCTCATTCAGTCCTGTACTTACGCCCAGAATGATAAGAACACTTCCCCGACGTCATTGTCGCATTTCTACCGCGGATACACAGACCTGTCTGCAAGCGTTGAGCCTGCGTAATGCTTACAACCAGGGGCGTAACGAGAGGGGGCAAGGGGGGCATAATTCCCCGAGCTCCGAATCACTATGGGGGCGCCGAACGACTGCGGAAGGCCCCGAGAAGTCCTAGCAATGTCACAAGTACTTTCTTCAATACAGCACATTTGCTTCCGAAAGACCTCAGTTTCGAGCATGAGGGCGCCAAACTTGCTTCTTGCCCTGAGCGCCACCTAACCTAGTTATGCCCATGGCCATCGGAAGGATTTTTTCCAGGGGGGGTCAATAGGGGATTTTCCCAAAATTTTTCCAGGGGGACCAAAAGTGGTGAAATTTGGTTTTTAACCCTGGAAATTGAAAAAACAACTTTTTTTTGCCAATAATTTCAAAATCCAGGGGTCCTTTCCCCCCTGTCCCCTCTTTCCGACGCCCATGGTTATGCCCTTGCTTAAACACACTACACAGTACACACATTTCCAGTGATTACGCAAAAAAATTATTTTGAATCTCGCATCCCTCAAGTCTTACTAATATCAGAACGCGGGCGTCGGTCTAATGTAGTATTTATTAACACAATTTGCAAATGTGTTACGGAAAAAATAAAATAGTAATTTTTCCTTCAGAGGAAACTTTTTCAACGTAAAAAGGCCAAAAAGTAGCCATAAGGCCAAATAAACTTTTTAAGGCCAACCAACTTGAAAGTTGAAACGCGGCCAGACTTCTGAAATTTGTCCTATAAAAAGCCAACCTGGCAACCCTGTCTCGGACTTGAAGCAACGAGGCTCAAATTGTTTGCAAATGATTCGGATTGAACTTGGCTTCAGAGGTATTAGGACTTCCTGATTCATGTTTGGTTTGTGATATCCATTCTATTCAAAAATGTCTATTTTTCGTATCCAAGTCACGCCGACGGTATGACTAAAATATATTGATTCTTCCATTCTGCGATACACGGGGGGAAGGTCGCCCCTTAAAACCTTAGAACTAACGAAAGCAACTTTATTCACCATGATTTTTTACAATTCGGAAAACAGCATTCGCGATATAAGGCCTTTTTGTCGTCCACTGTTTTGTCACAGCAGTGTTGTGAAGTATACTTCATCTCTCTTACAGTACACCGAAGCCGTTATGGCACTTTCAGGCTACCATATATTGCTGAAATCGCCCCCACCTCCCTAACCTTACTGGTTGGATCCCCCCCTGCTGTGATATAATTTTTTGACCTTTACCTCCGGCTAAGCGTTTTAGGCATTTTGTTTAAACATATGATGCTATTCAAATAGTGCCTTCTTCAAATGACTGAATTCGAGGAAAACAAAATACATTTGAATTAAAATACATTGTTGCGCCACTGAAACTGAAATACATTGTTGCGCCACTACAACGAAACCGAGACAGTGGCCATTGTTCAGGCTTATTGTTTGTCACAGACACATTGCCTTGGCTTCATGACAGTACAGTAGCAGTATCGCCGAGTTGAATGATCGATAAACATTTTATGCGCTGTACGTGCGTAAAGGCGAGACACGGCATTAAGATTCTCAATATTCACGTAATTCAATTACTTTGACCAAAACTTGCATGGGGTTCGGTAAGGGTTCGATTCGCGTCCCAACTGCGGAAGCCCATGCTCGTATGTCCATTCATAAAAACATTGTCGAAAGCAATGTTATGACTTACACGGGTGTGCATTTCTCCTAGGTCAGAAACTGCTATTTCAAAAAACCAAGTAAAGATGTGGTAGCTCTGCAACTGCTTAACATCCTAGGAAACTCCAAGTGCTCAACGTCTGATTCATAAAAAAAACAAAGAATTTCTAAGCCACATCAGGACAGCACCACACTAAACCTACTTTGCGGAACTGGGCAGTCCCTGCTGTACACATGTTAACTTTTGGCGGATTTTGAATGAAAGCTAAACAACCCCGCTGATGAATAACTACAGTGCTTCCCACGCGCGAATATTTAGTCAGTGTTCAAGTGTCAAAGATCCCACTGCTGTGCATTTAACCACTTGCTGCACGACTCATCCCTTCATGCTTGCTCGTGTTCTTGTATTCCTGAATCAGGACCCAAATCCAGCCTTTACGCAATCGGCTTCGGCAGTCATTGATGGAACCTCGACTTGGTTCTGGATGTGACCATTGCCCAACACCGCCTAATACAACGGAGCGAACTGCTACTAGTCAGCAGAAACTTAACGCTGAACGGAGACAATCGGTCATTTCCGAATACACAAGGTACCGGCGTGCCAGTAAACGAACTCTAAGTTGTGCCTGCCTACATTACTGATAAATGACCTAGAGCAGGAGTAGGCAATTAGCGGCCCGCGGGCCACACGTGGTCCACCACAGCTTTTTCAGCGACCTGCGGAAGCATTAACGAAAATTCTTCCAATCTGAAATTTCCTCTAATTATAACAGTAAATGTTGGTGTAGAGCAGAGGTCACCAACCTTCTTGAAACTGCGAGCTACTTCTTGTGTACCAATTAATGCGAAGGCTACGTAGCTTGATACACACTTCTGAAGCAAAAATTTTGCTCAATTCACCTTCAATTATTTTAGTATTTATATTCGTTAATGTGAAGACATTGATCATGCTAATATTATTTTTAGAACAGGCCAGCGGGCGATCTGGTGCCCGCGAGCACCACGTTTGTGACCCCTGGTGTTGAGGCTAAACGAACCAAGACTTGCTTCTCTTTCTATTAGAAGGTATGGCCCTCCGCGAAACGCGGCCTCCTCATGGTGGCCCCCGAGCCAAAATAATTGCCCTCCCCTGACCTGGTGCAATGGCGTGAACCAAAGCTTCAAAACTGTTTTTCTTGCGAGCGGCCCACGGACAACCCACATGACTGTCTGCATCCACTGCGAAGGAGACATCCAGATATCTTTACACTGCATTTGATTTTAATCTTAGCAAAATCAGCCGCACACTACAGCTGCCCCGGTCTTTGCTCTGGCAGACGATCTGAGCGCGCAATCAACACACAACATTTGCTGTACATGTTTATTTTTGAAGCAAGCCCAACGACACATACTACACGCGAAAAAAGCACTACTGTACATTACAGCCAAACACACACACACACACACGAACGCGGGCGCGTGCTATTCTGTCGAGACGCGAGCTAAAGTCACGGGGTGAACTGAGTGTCTGCGTGCACGACGAAAGTCAGGCGAACTATATACAAACTGTTTGACGCGTCGATGACTGGCTCGGGTCCAGTCAACACTGGGGTGTTCAATAAAACACGGCGGAGGGCAACAAGATAACAAAGCAACGGCACTGACAAATCAACACCACACAGCGGGTGAGTGACGAAGCTATGATTACTAGTACTTGTGAACTGAATGGTCGTGTACATTCGGCACAGTCGCACAGGCAAGGCTGAGAAAGAGAAGTTTGGTATTTGCGTGAATTTTTAGCGGTCGGCGAACCGGAGAGAACAGTCATAGAAAGGGGAACGCTCACGGAAAAAGCACAAGTTCAACTTCTGCGGGACGTCACGCCGCTCGTGTCGGTTGCTTACGAACACACACAGGGGAACAAGTTATGCACGGCGCCAAGGTCAAATCGACCTGCGCCAAGAACTCGTAATATGGCTGTTTCCTAGGTTCTATTGCATAATTACAAGTTAAACGTTCCAGGGCAAGCTGGCAAACAAGCACGAGTCAAAGTGTGTGGAGTGCTTATTAAGACGGGCCCCTCTTACAGCCGGCCAATCAACCGATACCCAAACGACCAACCACACCAGAAAGGACATGTACGCACGACCGGAGACTGCAAAGTCGATGAAAGCAAACAAGCCAACGCATCTGACGCTATTGCACAAATCTCGCGAGTGATGGCGTGGTTTTGCTTCTTGATCGAGTGCTGGAGCGGCACGGATTCGGAACCAGAACACAGCTATCTGGAGCCGAAGTCGAAAAATGCACGTGGCCACGTAGGGTTTCCGACGCAAGATACTAGTACCGCGAAAACGTAGATTGCTTCTGACAGTGGCGGCACGCGTAACACCACCACTCGGGTCTGTCGCTTGCGTGATCGGATGGGGTACCAGCCAGCCAACTCCGCCGGTGAGGGGCGGTTAAAGCACAACCGCTATACGCAAGTTTGAAGAACAAGACTGTTGGGATGTTTTGAAGACTGGGCACCGTCAGTAGAAGACATGTCGGATAAAACACTAAATTCTGTGCAACGCAACAAGCAATAGAGCTTACACCAGGGAATAACATATATGAGCAAATGCGGGATCGAGCACCAGGGATAAAAACCAAACCGTCTGACAAGTTCGAAAAACGGAATATCTGTTCTTTAAGTGATCTTCTGAAAGCTTGTTTTAACTTGAAAACTGTTCGTGTCGGCATCTTCAAAACTATAGACCACTACCACAGTTAGGCAGACAGAGGATTGCTCTCAGCGACTCGGGTCGAGCCCGCATTAAAAGGTTTCCCTTTAAAACACGTTCACAAGTTCGGATCAACACAGTACAAAAGCCGCACGTTAAAAAGAGATTGTAAAACACAGGCAAGTACCATTCACCATCAGGCAAAATATGAAAGCGAAACTTAATTCCATTGTAACCTTGTGCTATTTTTCTCTTGACAACCAGAGGGAAACCCACTGCAGAAATGGACGAGTTAGCGCAGTCGCGACATTGTCCGTAGAAAATCCAGCAGTTCGTCCGAATCATTGTATCTCGAATGTTTAGTGCTTGTGCAGAAACACGTAACGACTGCATTTGGGCGCCAACCGATGACATTATCAGCAGCTCGCCTTGGCAAGGACTGAACAGCGCGAGCCTGGATCGACAGGGGAGGCTGTTCGGATTTGTTCTCCAGTTTTATAAACGTGGTTGGAAAAGCGAAGTACGGGCAGGGGAAAATGCATAGCAACATACAGAAAATACGAGAAAATCGAAACACTGACTAAAACTCAGCATCTAAATTTTTTTCTGGATGTTTTTTTTGTCATATTTGGTTTTAGGTAGCTTTTGCACGCATGCACGGTGTTGAGTTTGCATCGTAAAAGCGGGGGATATATTAGAACTGCAAGCGAAAAACGGGCGTTGCTGAAAATAAGCGGATAATGCCAGCAGTCAAGCAAACACGTTGATACTGATTCTTACAACTGCAGCGCACCGCACTATCGGCAACACAACGGCGGACCGCAGCGGAAGCCAAGCAAACAGTAACTGTATGTTGCAATCGCCGTATGTAACAGCGTGTGTATGCGGGTACAAACATGCGTTTAAAGTTAGGAAACGCGTCAGCTCTGTGTGTATTCGTGACGAGCAATACCAAGAACCAGTTTAAGCGCCATCCGGAAAATTGCGCCGTCATGGAGCGTTGGCGACGACTGTCATGGCTTTTTGTTAAAAGTACCGTCGATAAGCTCGTGGCGATAACGGTCGGCCGACATGACCAAGATGACCTAACGCACAACAGTTGCTGACGTGCGAGTGTCAGCAACAGCACAGTGCTGGGCGTGGAGTAGCATGCTTCGGCCATCTCGAGTCAAACCCGGGGCAGGGGTGCAGCTCCAGTGGAGGCAAGGAGATTTCTGAACAGCACTTCTTCCTTTCGTGCGAGTCTGTTTGCTCATGAGAGCGTGAACTCAAATGGTGATTTTATTTCGACAGCGATCTTATTGTCCACGTTTTGCGATACTGAAGTGACCGAACCAAGTTGCTTTAATAGTTAAAACGTAGACAGCAACTACGAGGTCAAGAATTACCATTGGACCGAACATGCCGGTATGCACCCATAAGCTTTTCAAACTAGCTTCGACATCAGCGACTAGTGTGTGTGTGCGCGTAACTATAAACAGCTCAACACCTGAACACAAGTGATATTGCTTGAAGAACTATTACTTCGCAGCGTGAAATAATACAACTGGGACAAAATTTCTGAAGATTTTTTTCAAGTTTAAAAAACGATCTTCTTGGCTTTCATAACGAGAGTCGTCAGCGCAGTAGAAACATTATTAGTGAGGGCGAACCAGAATTATCGAGTTTATGCTTTGCGACGACTACGAAAAGTAGAACCGACGATGAACAGAGCAAGATGCTTAATACAACGAATTTAAATCTCACGCAGTACTTTGTGCATTGTACGAATAGCAAACTGCAGCAGCTACAAGGAAAGAGTTTGCAATAAGTCGCTACTGGTAGTGAAATCAACGGACAAGGGAATGGACGTGTTCTCTGCGGTAAATATACAACCGGCCGAAGATCGCTCTGGATAAACTCAACTCACTCTGGCCAACCCTTCCCACGGGACAATGGCTTCAGGAGCAACGACACTTTGCCTAAAAGCGAACTCGGCGGCCTTTCCAGGCGGCGGCGGGAGCGATGACGATACAGTGTTTACAAGGGCTGACATCTCTCACTATGATTAGGACTGCTAATTATACGGTCACACAGTGCAACAAGTTAAAAGATGGAAGGTAAGAGACCGGACAGGCAGAACGGTGCTCCGTTAAAAGACAACCACAGGAAATGCTACGATGGCCGACCGCATTACGTTTAACGCTACATTTGCTGTTGTTGTCGTTGTTGTTGTTGTTGTTTTTCAAACAGACAGGACCGCCCACTTCCGTCATCGTTTTTCTCTAAAACCCAACAGTGCCAAAAGCATAAGCTTGCTGTAATGCACGAAACGCTTTATCAGAAATGGCGACATGCATAGCTACTTTGGCACAGACAACTTTCACTCGCCGAGCGCAGTTATTCGCACTTGGAAGAACTGAACAAGAAAGTCGTGCATCGATGCTTTGTTTATGAACCCGTGACGCCATCGCGGTGACAGAGAAAGGGCCTTGTGCTGACAAAAGTTGAACAATTGCACGAAGGAAGTGCAGGCGGCGCGCCAAGTGGAGATTTTTGAAAAATATTTTTTGCTGATTTTTTTGGTTTCCCACGCCCTGGCGCGCCTACAAAGCAAAGTACGCCGGGTAAGCTGCGCTACGATACAAAAGCAGGAGGGGAACGAACCGATGCTGCACGGAGTCAGGAGCGACTCGTGCGCAGGAAGCCCAGTGGGTGTCGTCGACAGGGGGCGCGCGAGAACAATCGCAACAATCGACACCTTCCAGTTTTTTTTGTTTTTTTTTGGAGCAAACAGTGATCGCACAGGAGAGTGAAAACAGCATAAACATGCAATATAAAATTAGCAATCCCGCGCGGACCGTGACCAACCACCGTAAGAAAGTAATTTGCCGCTTAAGCCGTTTTTATCTGTACGCGTCTCGAAACGCGGTTCGTGTCGCAAAGCGTTAATCTCTGTCGATGAGCACAAGCAGCTGAAGACACTGGGCGCGCGCGCAACAACTATTTGTTTTGCGGCACCGACGCTAAGATATCGACATGACGACCATTCGGCAACAAACTGAAACCAAAGCAAGGTCCGGGACGGTCAAACACACATCTACTCTCGTAACGAGTGCGTCAGAAACCAACTGTTTTCAAGAAAAAAACATAAAACACATGAAAACGCAAACCATTTCCAACTGTACGTATGGCTGAGGACCACCACAACATGTCTGGTGCAGGCAACTGCAACAACGTCGTACCGAAGAAGGGGACTAGAGCAAAAGCTCTGTGCAAATTACTCGTGTGGCTTGCGGCATAACGAGGGATTATCGCGGAAAGACCTGATTCCTGCAATCGTCGACAACACATGTTGGCCATCTATCTTAACCAAGTGAATTTCCGGGTCGGATTGTCCTTTTTATCCTTTAGTGCAAATGTTGACACAGGAGCGGGCAGCGCGCGCTTTACGGCAAAACAAATCACGCACGCGCACCAGAAAACCCACAGCATTAGCTTTCAGCTGCGCGCGACCGCTGTTTCGTCACGCTCGTGTAACGCGACAACAGCAGCAAGCAAGCACGCAATCCCTTCTTTCAAATCCCGACAACGCGCTACAATTCCAAACCTCAAGCAAGCGCGTCGCACAAGAGCTACGGTCGGCGAAGCAAAAGAACTCTAGGGCTACGCTTTTTAATAGGTAAGTGGCAACGGGAGAAACACAAAGACTCGGATAAAAGACATCTCTCAGCGCAATCAAATCGAGTGAGGACAGTGACACAACCGAACCCACACGCATGAAACGGGTTGAGCACGAGGACTCGACAGAACCATTAATACCACCTAAATGAGAATAACCACTGTCGGCACGCCTGTATGTACTGCCGTCCCGTACCAAAAACATTTGTCGGATGATTCACACTTACTGGCAAAATCTCAAAATTGACCGGCTCAGGAAGAAAACCGGAGCGACTACGAAACGTGCTCCAACGTGGAACACGGCGAGACGAACGAGGAGTCAAATTGTCTTGCTACCCGTGGCCGTGACACTGAAATTGCCGCACTACCGCTACCGAGTGACTGACAAACCATGAAAAACGAACAGCACGTGAGGCGAAAGACAGCAACATTGGCGAAAATACAGCGAGGAAGGGTAAGGGCGCGCGCATAGCTCACAGTTATATACGTTGTACAAACTAATTTTCAAGCAATCTTTTTTTTGTTTTTTTTTCGCATAATGAAGGTTAAGGCACGTAAAACACAATGTCTGCAGAAAGTAGGGGAAAGCTGTCACGTAATCCAAAGCGCAATCCCCTTGTTCGACCGCGCGAGCTTCCTGATGCGATTGGCGGTTTACAAGTGGCACACACAGAGAGGCGCACAAGGCGCCGCCCCACGAAGGTGGCGTGTCTTATTGCACACTAAAAGAAGTAGCATAAACGGACACAAACGCTTTCCGAGCAAAGTAGCACTAATCGCACGCGGCACAGTGGCCAGTATCAAGCGGCGGGGTNGGGGGTTTGTACCACTGGTCTCAAGACAAGGCAGCCTGGGCAGCGCGCCCGACGACAGTTCGCGGAAGTTCGTTCGACGGCGAGGCGCGCTCGACACAGCACGCACGTGCTTTACCTCGAGGGCGTGCGACGAATTACTCGGCGCAGGATCGCGCGCGCGCGCGCTCAAGGTCGCTTGTGCGTTTCACGAAAGGCCTGTGCGCCGTAGCGGTGAGCAGAAGCGATGATGATAATAATCTCAACATTATTGTTTCGTAACAGTGTTGCAAACAGGGTATGAAGGTGACGGAGCCCTGTTCGTGCTGTTTTTGACCATTGAAGAGCAGCAAGTTCGTTCGAAAATCAACCACGCAGGCGCGCGCGTAAGACGCTCTTTTAAAAGCCTTTTTGTCGTTTGTTCCTTCTGGTATTTTTTTGGACACAACCAGCGAAAAACACTTGCACGAGCAATTGCAACGGAATTTAGACAGCAAGTATTGCATAGCGCACATAGAATTAAGACACATTCCAGCGCCGGTCAAACTGTTCCCTTCTGAAAACGCCCTTTATACTCGGGTGGTGAAGACGCGCGAACACTTTTCGAATTGAGCACGATAAGAAAAGGGTGAAGTGAAATCTCGGTCAGCGAGTACTGGCAGTAAGTTGAGGCTGGTGATCGAGCTAAAGTTACAGAGAAGAAACGCGTAGGTGCTCGGGCACGGCGGGAATTCGACACGTCTGCAAGGAAGAGAAAAACCGCACAGGAGCGCGGCCGTTCGCGGTAACCATGCCGAGGCCAACGAGCTTCGCGCGCGCTNGTCGCGATTTGCCTCAAAGCAGACCGGCGACTGCGATCATAGAAAATCTCACTGTTCTGCCCATTTCGATCAGCATTTGAAAGCAGGACACTGCCTGATTTTGAAAGTTTTCCGAAACACAGCAACTCTGTGCGGTTCGTGAATTTAGGCCAAAATTCGGTTGACGAAACTGGAGTCATGGCGGTGATTCCCTTGCAGCGTGCAAGAAGACGCCTGAGCCGTGCCAAAAAAACGGGGGGCAACCCACACCTTGCTTGAAAGAAAGGACCGCAACAAACTTTTGTGGAAAGCAACGCTTTGCAACATCAACCAACGTAGATCAGCAACGTGCGCGCGGAGGAGGCAAGGAACGCGAACGGACTACTAGCACGTAAACACACAATTGCTCTTGGTTCGGGTACACACGCGCGGGCGAACGATAAAAAAAGAAACATTCAGGAGGGCGGCGCCCAGGCAAACCCAAAGAAAGAGAATCATTTGCACGCCGAGGAGCGGGCAACGTTCTTCGCGCGCGCCCGCTCCCTCGATGTTCACACCGGAAGTGCGCGTGTGAACGGCGCGCGTTCGAATGGAATGTTTTAAATAGGACGGTTGACGGGCGCGATAGGCGAGCAAACAACGCGGAAGCACCGCGCTTTGCAATCGACGCAGGATGTGTAATCGTTGTATGTACAGAGTTTTGAGCGTTGTTATTTCGTAGGTAACTTTTCAGTATCGTTCGACACGCGCGCGACTTCGCTTTGTCGTCAGGGTTGTTGCGAAGCATCGCCGAAGTTTGTCGGATAAAGCAAGAAAGAAGACGGGCTCGAGACAGCACATGATCTTGTGCAAATGCTATGACTGACAGCAAATTTTAGCAAGTTACGTTTGCTGCGGGGAGTAAAGACGTGACATCGGAAATTTCACTACCAGCTAACTGCATTACGATGGCTGTCACCCAAGTGTGCTGCTGCTGCTGCTTCCGACTGTTAATGGTGCTGGCGCTTGGGATTTCAAGCCAGGCAAACGTGCCGTCCACGGAAAACAAATACGAAAACACTGCGTACACAAGACACACACACACACACACACAAAGAAGCATCATGTAGTACTCGAGTGCTACCTTAGGCGAGAGTAACTTATTATGGAAAAAACACTGCAACATCAATTTGGCGTATTTGCGAAGACGAGGAAATGCAAACCAGCGTCGATAAAGGCAAAATGACAAGAACATAGGCAAACCATCTTTTTGTTTTGTTTTTTGTTGTTGTTGTTGTTGAAGGAAAACAATGTTCATAGCAAGGTCCGGCGAGCGAGAGGCTTTTCGGCCATGATCGCCTGCAGCTCATTCCGCTGAGTTCACTGCAATTAAACAAAGATGACTCGGTCGCTGCGACAAAACAATCGCTGCCAGGCAACCCGTTACCACCGCAAATGCCACGCTTTCAATGCGCGATCCCAAGCACAGTATCGAAGTGTCCGAAAAACAGTCAAGCTGTATATGGTTTCGCTGACAAAATCCTTAATATCTAAAAGGCGCCGCACTTTGCACGAGCGTTAACAAGCACAGCTCGACACTGAGCGTTTACAAGTACAGCGCCGCACTGAGAGATATGGCAGTGATAAAAAGGAGTGGCACGAAATACATAACTTCTTTCACTACCGGGCTCAAGCATATGTGTCGGCGCACTTCACAATAACACTCGATTTTAGCTTAATCTGTGATGCCGAACGTCTCTTACGGTTCGGTCCGGAGGTACCGGACATTCTAACCAATCGGAAACTGCAGCAGTGTCGCTCGCCAGAGGCTGCTAATAAGACAGGCGCGGGTACGCACTGAGGCACTTACGGAAGAGGTTCTTCAGCGTCGACTCGATGCCGGTCAGAGGGGTGCTGACGGCGGCGTCTAGAGCGGTCGGCGGAGTAAGAACACGTGGCGATGTCGACCTTTCGGAACAAACACAAAAAAAGGGGGCACAATCAATTCCGAGTACACTTGATGAGTTAAATAGCAACGCTTAACAAACAGACCGAAAAGGACACAGATGCCGGGCCGAGCCGCACGGACGATTTCGAGCATCGGCTTATGGCCTGCGTTTGCCAAGTAGCTGTTCGAGCCACTTACTTTGAAGAGGTTTTCGAGCCGTCCGGAGGCGAGTTTTCGCCCAAGCTGGAACGCGCGACCGGACGCGACGGGGCGCGATTGAATGCCGGGCGACCAGAACCTGCGCGACGAAAATTTTGTCAGAAAAAAATAACGCCCTGGCAGGAGTAGTTTGCGCTTGCATGCGCTATTCACACGCGTCACCAAATCTTCTGTCAACGGCAGGCTACACGCAACAACTGCTCAAGAATTAAACCATATTTCGCGCAACTGGCGCAACAACGTGCGTTATGCATACGTTGTGGTGCCATGGAAATCGGTCAAGGCTTGCCATGAGACAAATCAAGAGTCGGAAATACATGTAACATTTTAACAGTAATAGATTATCCCACAAAAACCGTAGGCCTTGGTTGCCATACGAGCCGCTTCGAGCGAGCTACCTTGCTGCACCCTGCACCCAACAAGTACCGTTCAGCTGCACGTCAGAGATGAGCATTGGACTGGACTTGGATCCGGACTGACGAATTTTATTGAATTTGGATTGGAACCGTAAAATGCCTTATAAAATTAGGATCAGGACCGCGTTTGGATTGAGTAAATGGAAAATTGTGTAATTTTGTCACTGAAAAGCCGTATTTTGTTAATTTTTTGGACTTTATTCGGAGTTGGATTTCAACTTCCTAAACTTTTTGAGCCATAGTTGGACTTGGACTGGGTTTTGAAAATTCTCCACTGGGCCTGGATCGCAAAATGTAGCGGTCCGCTCATCTCTGCTGCACGCATCGACAGGAAACGTACAACCACCAGGTCGAAAAATTCAAACTTACTGCCGAAACCCGAAACGCCGCTCCACGGGTCCGAGCTAATCGACGAATTTCGACTGAGCGAGGTGCTGTTTGACGACGATGTCGGCGCCGCGCCCCACAGCGACGACGACTCGGTCGATGTGGGTGAGAAGTAACCGCTCCAAGGCGAGAAGTCGGTCGGTGATTCGCGCACGGACAAAGAGCCTGTTAACGAACACGATGCTGTTTATTGTTTGCAGCGGCAATGTACGAAGAGTGGTTCCGGTCGCGACAACGTGGTGCTATCAGAGAGTAACTTCAGTAACAACCACCGTTGCGGACCTGTCGGCGAGGCGTTAAGCCGAGCGCAATCAACATCTGTCATTTTCTTCGAGGTTTAAGCTCTTGCGCTTTTTACTAGCAACAACATGCACCTAAATCAAGCTACAATCCATTCAGACGGCGACCAATACACCATACACACTTAAAAGACGTCACATCAGATTTTTTACTAGTTGTTGAAGGCCATGAACTTTCTGTCTGGGACGCAGGGGGTGTTGGCTGCTTCCAGGTAACGGGGCCCCCAGCGTTCCCGGAGAGGAACTTCTCCCTGCCTTGCTGCAGAAATATGTTCTTCATTGTGTCCAACTCGCCGCGCGCTGCGAATAAAACATAAGAACGTACAGCAGTGTGTCGCAACAGAGAATCACATGCAACATGAACACGTTAAATCACGCAGAAACGCCAGCAACCTGAAGAGACCTACGATTGACAAGCAGTGAATGATCGTCGCATTGTACCCACCGATGAAAAGGTTGCGTATTTCCGGGTGCACCGAATTGGCGAACACTTCCCGAAATCCGCGCAAGAACGACAGCGCCAAGTCGTAGCGTTGCTTCCAGAGCAATTCGAAAAGTTCGGAAACGCACGTGTACGCGTGCTCCGCACTATCTTTATCCAACCCTGAAAACATACGCCATGTGTATGCATTACAATAGCATCGTTTCACACTGTTGCTAGATTTCTGCTGCCAACAGTTACGAATCGAAATCCATCGCCAACAAAACCAGTTGGCACCAGTCTGGGTGGGGATGATCGAATAAGAACACATCGTACCTGCCGGAGTCATGTCGGAGGCAGGAACGTAGCTGTTGTGAATCAAAGAAAGCAGTTTCAGCTCGGCGGATTTCCACTGGCATTCCAGGTTTTCTACGATCATCTGCTGTTCGCGACTGGGGATCGCTGATGACGTCGACGAGACCGATTCGCTGCGCTGCAGCCTCCCGTTGCTGCGATAGTTTCGAAGTGCCGGAAAGTCAGGTGTGCTCATACTTGAACGGCCGTCGCGGACTGCGCCCAGGCCGAACGTGTCGATGGGGCTCGTTGGGGACTTGGCATTCTGCCATTGCTCGAGGCCAGCTGAAAAATTCAAAACACAACATGGTGATGTCCGATGTCGTGTACAACATGAAAAGGACGCAGACACATGTTGTAAACAGCAGTTTGCAGCAGCGCTTATGAAACGCCTCTACGTGGTAGTTTAAATATTAACAGTTGAACAGTACATATTAACGAAGATAAGCGGCTTGTACAAAGGACAAGGCAATAAACACCTGCTGCGCTGAGCGTTCCCCAGCTTTGAACTCTTCCAAGAGAAGCCGCCTGGTGCGCATAAGCATCTGTAGGAGGTCGAGGGCCCCAACCAGCGTAGGCAGCGTTCAAAGGCTTGCTGACTGCAGGCGTTGGAACTTTCCGATCCAATGCTGTTCGAGTTGTGCAAGGCGTTTATTACAAGTAACCAAATATTGAAAATGAAAACACTGGCGTTTACATCCAATGCTCAGGATATTCTTGGCGTGAATTGCCTTCCTGCTCATTTCGTGTAACGCGTAGCATTGCTACAGCTCAATTCCGACGCCTACATGCATCAGCAACAAACGTTAACTTCACAGATATCAACGTCAGCGAACAGGACAGGAAGCAGCCACGCGTAACAACAAAACAGCGAATGCCTGGCGTCATAACTCTGCGCATCTTTTTTCCCGTGCATCGCATCCGCACAGCAAAGCTTGTGCAGCAGCAGTTTCGACGAGCATGCCGCCACCACTTCGAATCTATTTTTTTTTACCCGCAGTGCAGTGCCTCGCTGCTCTACGACTTGTCTTACTTTCCTTTAAGCAGCACAGAGACTACACAGCAAGCGTAGCATTCGACATGGGAAAAACTACGGATGGCAACAGGAGGGTGGCACAATGCGGCAAACCAAGTATGAGGAACGATCTGTTTGCAAGAAAGTATGGCGCTCAAGGTGTTGAAACACACTGGCTGTACAAGCATACCTGTTACACACGTGGCTAGCGTGTTACGCGCAAGGCTGTAAGTGCCGCAAAAAGTCAAGTTGGCCGAAATCAGAATAAACTGGATCAGTTACAAAAGCAGATAGAAACTACACAAACGCAGACAGAACGAATACGAAACACTGGTTACCTTGCAATTTCATCGCATTCCACGCAACTTGATCCTGGTATTGCAGTCCGCCGAACGCACGAGTTGGATCAAATGCTCCGTTAACTGCAGATTTCCACGGGACAGTCAAAATATTGTCAAGACCAGGCTCGCCCCATCCTTGATCTGCAGCCATGCAGATTGCACAGGAACAACAGGCTCGAGCATTGCGTGCTTTACTCTTTTATAACGTTTAGTCGCGAAACGTTGACAAGCACCCGAACGCAAGCAAACACGCGGGTTTATCGCATCATAGTCTCAACACACTCGCTGAAGTTTACATCGAGGTCGCGATTGCATGTAGCGCGACGATCGCGTGCCATCAATTTTCCTCAGTAAAGTGCTATTTCGCACTGCGCTGTAGACGGCCAGTAAAAGCAAACAGGGCTACTATTGACACCTACATTGTTGAAGTTGCGGCAATGCAGAAGTTCCAAACGCTGCAGCCGCAGCGGCCGCCGCCGTGACATCCGTGTCATGGAAACGTCCGAGTCCGGCCAGGTTTCCTTGCAGCCTGGTCTGGTCCAGCAACTGCAAAAGGCAGAACGAATCGCTACAGGTTCGTACGACGTACACACTGCAAACATGTTGACTGAGGACACGCAAATGGAAGGCGTGAAGCTTTTAGACGGGTTTTTGCGTTTCAGATGCAGACTTATTATTATATACAATCAATGCAAGCAGCAGAGGACCAAAAACCAGTCACACACAGACCGCTCTCACCTGTTTAGGATACGTAGCAGTGCGCAGCATCGACCCTGGCATCATAGCAGCAGCTGCTGCTGCACCGTTTTGCAGCTCGGCAAGTTCTTGGTCTGCATGCAATTGTCATCAATCAAATTCCTGCTCATTTGTATGACGCACAAAATCGAAATTGTTTACGACGGGAATCGCACTTTAACCACACAGACCAGCGCCCCGTCACAACGACCTTGAATAACAGCACACACGAGCTTTGAAATTCTTCCACCGCGAGAGAGAACTACCAAGGGTTTTCCCACTTTCATTATTGGCGTTTTATAGCAAAGACACACAAGACAAGCAACACCTGAGCGCTTGTGCTTCGCATGGCCGAGAACACATTCGCTGGAATCAATCGTTTGCGCTGTATGCACGGGCCCGTTTCACACGGCTGACCACAATAAACGCTAACGTTTCGTGAAAAACAAAGGAAGGTATGCTTCCTGCGCTGGCCAAGCATGCCTATGTAGTCAGCGCACGATAACCCAACGTCGCTCGAGTCGGACACGTACGAATAACAGTGTCAGGCAATTTAAAAATTCAGAAGCGCGGCGTGACCGATGCAGTTGAAGGGATTTGTTGAACTTCGTAAAAACAACAACTATAAAATCACTGACGCTAGCGACAATGCAGAACGCAACCGTACCTCGACGCAACGCTTGCACGTTCGCCAATGTGTTCATGTCGTAACGGAGTTTCATGGCCTGGGTGGGACCACCTATGGGTGGGTAACAGGAGGTGTCTTTTGCAGCAGCAACAGGGTTATGGATTATTGCACTCGAGGTGGAATTAAGCGAGGTGGCGAAGGAAGTCAACGCCGTAGGTGGTGTGAGATCTGCGTGGAAACGTCGAAGTCCAGCTGTAACCAGCGAGTGGTACAAGAACCGTTAAGTCATCACAACACAACATAGGTGCTTCCTGTGCACGCACCACAGTGCTACCACAGGTATGTCCGGATCTTTGACGGATGATCCGTTTGGCGCAGTATAATGTTATTTAAGCAATAACAAATTGATTTCAGCAAACACCATGCGACAGTGGGGTAAAATATTTTCACCTTTGATTGACACCTGGGGTGCAAGCTGGGGCACGAACTCCCCAAATACTCCCATTCGCGAGATGTCGTTCTTGGGCGGCGGCGGTTTGATGGCCTCTGGTGGCAGCTCGCCTGCGAAAGAAGAACCGCTCAGTTGCCAAGTTCACACAGGACGAAACATGCGGACAAGAATATTTACAAAATCCTATCGTGCGACTCCGTGTCTTTCCAGTGACAAACTGCAACCAGCTGCATGCCAGACACCGCAAAAATAATCTTGACACGACGGACAAACAGACATCACCGATACCTGCTGTGTAAGCAACAAGCCTAGCTCTACAAGAACTGCTGCGATTATTTCCACCAATAGACTACCGTGAAACTACTCGGAAGCCAGTGACCTACGGGAAATACGCTGACGGTGACGGCAGTTACCGATCAGTAACAGCAAAACAAGGCATGGCATGNAAATTGTACCTCGAAAAACTTTTCCCATTTCTCCCATGGGTCCAATAGGAGGATAGCACTCGTAACTGCTTGACTGCTTCTCAGGTTCCTTTTCTCCATCTGCTTTGGAAAAGATTTTTGTAGACGCTTTTTCGGGGAAAAGATTAGGCCCTGTGAATGTCTGAAAGAACTAATCACTAAAATAACAACACATACTTATTTGTGCGTTTGCAGTCTTCGGTGGAGGTGCTGGTGTTGCAACAGAACTGGCCGTTGAAATGGCGTTAGAATGGTTTGTAGTTGGTGGTGGTGCTTCAGTCCTTTCAACGGGCGGGGGTGGCTTTTCGGCTTTTTTGAGCAGGGAAAAGGGAAATGTTGGTTTGGGAATATCATCTGTTGCCAAAAAAGAAAAGCATGCTACTTTTTCACACCATACGACGCATTGTAATTTAGACACGCGATCACTTCTCAACTCAGGGACGTAGGTTATATAAGGCTGGTACATTACTTCGCGCATAAGAAGTACATGCAATGATAAACACAACAGCCTGCTATTTTGACACTCTTACCAGGCATAGCAGCAATCTTGTCAGTCTTCAGCACCTGCTCCACTGCCCCGACCCAATCGCCATTACTAAGTATGTGGCTTTGGTCGACGTCCAAGAAGCAAGCGATGGCGTCGATGTACTGTGAAGCTGCGAAAGAAACAACGGTAAAAAAAGTTCCAAGTTTTCAACAACGAAGATCTCGTTGTTATATACCGAATGCCCGACTTACCGCTGAGATTCATGACAGTACTAACTGCAATCTGAAACATGGGTTTCTCATCGAGATGATGTTTAAAGCAAGCCAGGCGGGCTTCGCTTAAGCTCAGATAAATCAGTTCACGATTGGGAAGGTGCATGTACGACTCCTTGACAACACCTGCAATAAGCGGCGAAACCAGAGTTTCTCGTGCGGGGAAACAATTGTCACACAGCACGGGCATAAGAACCTAGCGCTAAGTTCTACATCCCAGTGCCTTGGCTGTAATATCACACTCGACGTTACGTGGAGCCCTCAGCCCAAGGAAGCCCACTAAGCTTGAATTACTGATACATTAAGTGTGATCTGAACCTGGGTTTATTTTTTCGGTCATTTTTGGGTCACAAGAGTTTTTAAAATGACTTAAATATTGAGTCAATTCAGTCATACTGTCTGAAAAGGTACGCTAGTGAATAATGTTACGGCCAGTTTTAATACTATTGTGGGACAAATGATCGAAACGTCTCAGGAAACCAAAAAAAGAACAGATCTGAACAGCGTTGTCAGTAAATGCTCTAACAAAATGATAACACACAAAACCTGATGTCGCTTTGCGCAGTTTTCACCTGACAAGCGAAAATGCAGCTGAATGATATTAGCACCTCCCATCCACACCCCGCAAAAAAAACGAGCTGCTCATCTAAAGACTTTGTCACAGTTATTAGACTACTGTCTTTGGTTGTTCACAGTAATGATCCAGTTTTGCCGCAGTATTGTGAAAGTTCCTTTTTGGTTCCATGTTCATGTTTGTGAAACAACAACTTAAAACCGGAATTAAAATAAACAATTGCTTACCACAATTCAGGATTTTTGCCACATTTTGGTCGATCATGGTTGGGTATTTCCTTTTCAGAAGGTTGTATTTCGTGTAAAGCACAAGACTAACCCATTCTATGACTGTTTCCATGCTGTCGTGTTGTAGGAACGTGTACGAGACTGTATTGCCATCTAGAATCAAAAAAAGAATCACTGAGTATGACAATCCAATAATGAAAGTGAGAAAACTTTAGAGGATCTTGCATCAAAGCTGTTGCACACCAATTAACATAACAAGCACGAGGTATTACTTCGCAGACAATGTCCAGCATCATTACCTGGTATGAGTAACAACAGCCAATATTAACTTTTCACAAGTTTCACTGCATAATACACATAGTTATACTAATTACATTGACGATGAGAACCAGATGTTATTCAATAAGAATACATGCATTCAACATGTGCAATGAAGCAGGGTTGGCTTTAAAAATTCCTTCTTGCCACCACAACCGATTCGTAATCACGGCACTTAATTACAGCAGAAACATTGTTTTCCAAATCTTTGTCTAGAAATTTACATGGCATAGGCTTGCTTAACAGGTGTTGAACACTTGCCCTGACCACATACACCAAGACAAACTATGTTTGCAACGACAAAATGTAAACAAAGATTTGTCACACTGACAGCATGAACATGCACACATTTCCTTACCGCTAACTCCATTGACCCGATATGTTAATTGAACACCATTCACATGGCCAATCCGTTGAGAATTTACAACCACTGTTTCGACACATTCAACAGGCACTTCATCATTCCGGTTGTCTGAAGTCAGGTACAATTTTTCATTCTGAAGAACAACACAGCAAGCACAAACTCCTGAAAAAAAACAGCAATAAAGTAAGCTTAAAGCACAACATCCATTTTTTATAAAAAGCCAGTCTATGTACTGTACCTTTAGGCATTGGGCAAGTAAATTGAATGCCAATGAAAGATTTTTTAGCAGAGATGGTTGAATTTTCCACTATTTCATTTACTTTTCCACTGTACTTGCATTTGATCCAATACTCCTACAATAAATCCATGCAGCAGCTGTTAGAAAGGTTAATATTATAGAACACCTCTACATATTTGTAAATTTGTTAAATGCTGTACCTTCAACTTGATTCCATCATTACCAGATGGACGGTACTGCCATACAGGCGATTTGGCCAATAGCACACTGTTTGATCTTGAATTTCCATTCTTGCGAATTTGGGCAATGTCTTTCTCATCCCACAGATGTGCAGACACAGTTGGCAAAATTCCTGGAAATAAACAGTAATATCATAGATTTATTTGAAATTGTGCCATCAGGAAACTGCTCAGCCATTGTTATATTAAAGCATGAAGTAAATGGAAGCCACTGATCTTAACATTAGCTTTTTTACCATCTGTAGTTGTTTGCTGGTCACATTTTTCACTTTCACTGTGTTAAACATATCAATCAAACTATTACTTTTAAGTGCAAAACCTGTTGAGACTTAACATTGCATAATGCAATATACCCTTAAATATTTAGATTTTAAAATTGGTTTATAAGCAATTTAAGAGTACATGAAGATTTCCCATCACACATTTTTACACATCACAATGGCAGATGAAAATGCACAGCACAAATACTCCCTATACACTTGTACAAACAATTATCTGCACTTTATTTATAATAAGAACAATGCATCAAAAGCATTGTTATCCTATGATGGTCATTAGAAGACCTGTGCATCCTAATCAAAGATTACAGACCAAACTGCAGGGGATGCATTCATTTACCTTTTGCTGAATTGTCAGTTTGAGCACCAGAATCTGGCAGCACTAGGTGGTTTTCAAGTTCAATGTGGACAAGCTTGCAGTCATCACACACAAGGATACCAAATGACAGTACTGCCCAAGCACTATCAACAGTAATGGCAGCACCACAATCAGCACAGTTACTGTTTTCAGGTTCTTTCATGAGTTCATGAATTGCCATAGTTTTTGAAGAATCCATCTGTTGTCCAGGCATAGGTAAGTTAGGACGGGGGGTATACTCAGATCTCATCAGGTTCATATGTGATTTTTCTCTGATAGCAAGGAGAAAGCAAGCACCAAAATACACAGTGTGTAATAGTGGCAAGCAGGGAGCAGAAGACAAGATGCTTTGTGCGTGAGTATGTCTGGAGATCACGCTTTGTACCTTCTTTGAAGAGACTGATTTGTAGCTAGCTACTAGTCCATAAAATTGTCAATGCACTCAATAATCAACACAGTTCAATCATTGCATGTTCAAGCAAACACATAAGGCGATATAGTACAAAACAATGTGATTATTATGCATGTGCTACTTGTACAACGAACAGTGTCTTGTAAACTTGCCCAAGCGATTTAGTACCAAACAAAATGTGACAACACGTGATACCCTGAGAACAGTATCTTGATAAACTTACGGATTTTCACAAGGTGTACACAAAGAGCATGAACAGCATCATAGGATAAAAGAACAAGACGTTACACAACCAAGGACATATGCTGGAGAAGATTAAACTAGGTTAAACACTGCACTTCCCAGGTGACAAGAAAAAGTGAGCAAAAACAACTTGGCAGCAATAGAGACCACAGTGTCTGAGTTAAGAGGGTAGCTTAAAATACAGAAATATGAAAACCAAACATACCAGAAACACAAAAAAATTATGAGAAACTGGCGACACTAAAACACTCCAACAAAAATGTTTCAGGTTGTCTGTTAAGACACACAAAAGCGCCCTGAAGATAACAATGGGCTTGCAAGTGCAACTTGTGAAGTAGTCTGTTAAGGGGCTTTGCAAGCACCCTTTGTTGTCTTTTTGGAACAAACGTGAGTGGAAATCCCACAAAGCAACAGGACTGACAATTAGCTGAAGGATATGCTTCTTTGAGCAAACTCTAAGAATGCAACTTCCTTGATCAATGCAATACAGCAACAAGACTTCCTCTACACTGCAACAAAAAATATAACGTAGATAAATGCATTGGCATTCTCAAGCAACTTTGACCTAGCATTTGATACCATTTAGTGAGCATTAGCACTACAACTTTGTATATAGCATTGACATACAGGATATAAAGTCAGTCAAAGTTATACTACCATCCAAAGAATTACTTGCCAGGTGAATCACAACAAATATCTAATGCAATGACAAATCCTGTACTCTTGAGCTGAAAAATGTTCCAACAAAGGATATGTACTTCATTTTTACACAAAAACCACTCCTTCAAAGGTGAAGTACTTGAACAATTTTATCTGAAATTCCACATTTATTTATTGTAAATAGTTTTAACGCTCATGAGTCATGAAATATGTATCAAATCACGGATGATCACAGTTCAGCATAAGCAGCAAATGCTATGCGAGCTGACTGGTGCATGGTGGTGGATTAAAACAAGCTTCTTCAATTGTGACAAAAATGAGCAACTGCTGCATAAGTGATGTGTTTTAGTTATCACCTCCACACTGCAGTTAAGGTTTTATCTTCATGGACCTTTCTGATCCATTGTGCACTTTCTGCTGCTAAGCACGAGTACCAGCAAAGCATTTTAGTTTTTGTTTAACTAGCCAACAACCTTAATCTGATGTGCGTAATTTCTATGGTATTTAGTCTAGCAGCTGATGTTTTTTAAGATTGTACCATCAATTAGCCTAACAGCCATTTCACCAATTAATTAGCATCAGCTTTTGGTTATTCTGTTACAAATATGTCAAAACTTGTTTCAAGTGAAGATGTGAGTGGCCACATACTTTGCCAGTCAACATAATCAACGATTAACTCATCTAATATGCCAACACTTTTATTACCGGGGTTTTCCCAAGGAATGTGGACTGGATACCAGGCAGTTCCTGAGCATTATCATATTTACACAGGTTTCAATAAAAACACTTTGTAATTGAAGCCCGAACAAGTGCTTCAATTATTATTAAATACAGTATTTTTCTTTGCAATTTTCATACATAAATGCATGAACTTTCATAACAAAAAGATTACAGCCAGTATCCAATACAATCTATATCTTAGTTTGTATGTAGCCCGATCTGTTTCATAAAAAACAATTCTGTTCATAAGTATGCCAGTGCCAAATCTGTCTGCCTCAGGCGTTGTCTATGTGTAAAAAGCATGCTTTACACTTTGTACAAAATCTCAAGATTCCGAAAAGTGTTGCTCAAAATTTTGACAGATATGGAATAGGAATGAAATACCAAACATGATGATATAAAATAAGTGTTCATGAATTGTGTGGAAAGTTGTTAAAATGAAAGACCAATGTCAGGTTATTAGCTGAGATCTGTCTGCTTCAGATGCTGTCGATGCATAAAACGCATGCTTTACATTTTGTACAAAATCTGATTCTGAAAAGTGTTGCTCGAAATTTTGACAGAAATGGAATCCGTATGAAATACCCAAAGACAGTGATATAAAAAATGTGCTCGTGTGTTGTGCGGAAAGTGGTGTAAAATTGGGGTAAAAATGGTTGATTTCAGTTTTGTGGGCCATGATTGTGATGTTGTTTTATTGTTTTGGAGGTGTGTTTTGCATTTCAATGTGATTTGTTTCATTGAGTTTTCCAATGTTTTTGATATTGTTTCCTTGTCCATTGCAGTGAAAAATATTGTTTCTTTTTTACTGCTTGGCAATTCCAATTTTTTGACGAACCTCGCATAAGTGCAGCTGCCAAAAGTGCAGCTAACTTCAGCTTGTCTTCAGCTGCCACAATGCACAGCCTATGTTGGCAGCAGTGTGCGTGAGAACTGCTAATTCATTAAATCTGCAGACTCAATAGTTACGGTTTTAGAGTTTTTGGGGTTAGAGTTTAGATTTAACCCTAAACAATTCAACGACTCAGCAATTCTGACACAGCACTGCTGCTGTCATGTTTTGGCTATGCATGGAGTGAAGGTACCTTGTATAAGGTGACATTATGATGCTATTTTCCGAATTGGTGTTGAACTACAATTTGACCCTTTCTGTATCTTTTGACTTTTGATTAGCTCTCTAGCACAACTGGTTGGTGAGTTTTGACTAAAAACGTTCAATCCTCTTAACTAATTGACCGCCGGTCTACAATATATTCGTGGTTGCTGTCTGACGCTAGAACGCCGGTATGGTTTTCACGCTGGCGCTTGAGTGGACAAGGCGTTGTTTTAAAAAGGCTCTGGATGTAAAACCATGCACGATAGAAACACAAATTATGCACAAAAACATTGGTCACATTGTGCAGTTTACAAAAATCGAAATCAAATAATTTTTCCATCTCTTTTGGAGAGAAAAAACACCCTAAAACAAAGGTGGATTGGCTGTTTTTTGACTTACAAAGTTTATTGCGCCTATTCCAACAATGGGAAGAATGGAAAAATCACAGAAACGGTTGCTATAGCTGTTACAAAGCATCCTGCCAAGTTTTAAATCAAAAAACTGTGGAGAAGAAAAGTTATAACAGTTTTTATATCGCCTGGTCCTAGACAGCATTTCTGCTTTTCGACTCCGTCCGAAAATGCACATGCGCTCCGCTGTGCTTTGCCTATCACTAAATAACTCAGTTTAGGTTCGATTTGACTAAAATTTACAGCACTATTTCGTTTCGATACACAAAACCTTCATAGATATTTTTGTTGCACTAACTGAACTAGGAAAAATTTTTACACATATTCAATTGTACCACGAAAATACACGCAAAATTTTATTTTCGCATGAAAAAGCCACACAAAATTTTCTTTGCACAAAAAAACACAAAATTTTATTTGCATGCGGCCTGAGCATTCAACAATTGTCAGCTCTTGGATGCTGAAAAGTAACGCTTCTGCTGTTGTTGTTGCAGAAAAAATGTGAATATCACAGAACATGTTGTGATTACCTTGTAGCAACTGCATGTCAAGATGGCAGTGCAAGAAACAAGAGGAAAAAACTACAACATTTTATCAGCTGGTCGTAAATATGGTTTAAGATTTGTGAAAAAGTTATGCACGCACATTCAGGTGCTTGGCGTTGTTGCGATGGGAAGGACGAGCAGCAAGGGTGCAATGCGAGCTATTGTTGGCAGCAAACTTTATTCTTCTCTGTTGAACTCTAAATCTCCATTGATACGTATTGTTGGCAAGCAGCGAAAAGATCACATGCCACGATCACTGAATTACTGCTGTTTTGCAAATGAATGGGTGTTATTCTTCGCAATGCCCTTCCTGGCTCACAAAGACTTTGTGCTAATGGGCCGTTTGAAGACTGCCAAGTGCGAATGTTTGTGAAGCAGCGCGCATTGCCAAGTGCGACTGTTTGTGAAGCAGGGCTAATTGCCAAGTGCGAATGTTTTTGAAGCAGCTGAACAGACAGCTCCAGCAGTTACTTGCTGTTGAAAATAAAACAATTTTGCAGCAGCTAAAACCGTCAACTTTTCACATGATATTCCACCTCACACTAATTTTTTATCCACATCACACTGGCATGCGTTCACAAATGCTTTGCCCTAACGGGTCATTTGAAATCTGCCAAGTCGAATGTTTGTGAAGCAGCGTCGAACACACGGCTGAAGCATTTACTTGCTGTCAAAAAAAATATTTATGCTCAAGCAAAAATCAAATCTCTACATGATAGGTTTTAACTCAGTAAGAAAATTTCTGAGTGATTGTTTATCCACATTACATTAGAAACTACTCCCAATGAAATGCAATCTGACGAGACAATCAGCCACATGGTTACAGCAGGCCGATCTTATTTCCGCACTCTGCGAAACATGTGCGTGACTGCAGGCAAAACCGCCATGACTGCAGGCAAAATATACCATGGTTGCTTTTAAATGCTCTTCTAGCAACAGCATGCATCAAATAACATTATAAATATATGTTTCTGGTTGCTAGAGACTTGACGAAATGTTCGTACTTTACAGAGGAAAACATGCGACCCAGAGCTCAACGGTTGGCATTTGAAGTGAAGTACGAGTATATAGGCACCAGTCCACGAATATATCAACCGCCGGCAGTCTGGGGTTGGGCAAGTTTCCAGACAACCGGCTCTTGATGTGTGAAGTTGCTCACAGAGGCGTTAAAACAAGGGTCTGCAACCTTTGGCCCAGCCCACCAAGCAAAATCATCTGGCTTGCAGCCCCTCTACAAATTGCAGTAACTACATGGCCTGCCTAGTGGTAATATATTTCATGAATCTGCCCTCTTTGCAATTTCTTGTTATTATGTATTTTTTGTACTTATGAGGAACTATTTCTGAGAAATTGCTCGGTGCTATAAAAGTATTGTATATCATATTTTGGGAGCTTTGGGAGTTAATCCGAATAAAATTCCATAAATTCCCAAATTTTATCAACCTCATAAACAGCAAAGGGAACGGAATTGCTAGTGGAAAATTAGTACAGCCTGTCATACTTGGCAGTTTGTTTTTGGCCCGCGGCTGAAGAGCAGTTGCCGACCCCTGCATTAAAGCAAAGCATTAACTGAAAATAAAAAGCATGAGAACATTAGATCAGCATTTTTTCCATTTTATCTGGAAGAAAATATAATTTTGATGTTAAATACTCCCAAACAGCAATTTAACACACATGCCTAATTGACAATATACTGCATTAACAATATGCATTACCAAATCAGGATGTCATTAATGTTAAAGCCTATATGACAATGCCAATTAACCAAGGTCACCAGTGCATTCCTAGTTTATTTTACAAAATTATCTAACAAATGCACCCTGCACAGCTTTGTTTGACTGAGTTCCACCATATTTCTGCTTGCTTTCTGTTAAAGTGATGCCATATCTATGGTTTAAGAATTAATTGGGTGAACACAAAACACGGGAAGTTGTTTCTATACATGACGCTCTGAAACAAAATGCATCAAGTTAACAGATTGCATGTGTGTTAACTTTTTAGAACACCTTGACCTTGTATATCTGACAGCATGTATCACATTATTGACAATGCATGCCATTACTTATCTGGTTTAATATTGCAATAACATAACAAATTAAATTATCTTTCCTCTGGATATTAACTAGGGGGTGAATTTATTATAGGATTACTTAAGAAATCAATCATTCATGTTGAACTGACCTAAATAAATCTTTTTAAAACAGCCATTTTAAAATTTGAGGACTTCTAGCATATTTAGTACCAAGGGTTTTACCTGGGAAAACTGGTTCACTACCAGGCAATTTTTAGAGTTAATCATTATTGTGCTAGTTTAATAAAACATATTGTCTTCAAAGCTCAAAAGTGGTTTAATTGCTGAATCCACAATTTATTTTTAGTTTTCATACCCAAATGTATAAACTTTCAACAACAAAAAATTAAAGCTGGTATCCGATAAAAGCCAGATTTATATTTGTACTTGGCACCATATCTGTTCCATACTGTGAAGACCTTTTCTAAGCACATCTGTATGCAGGTGCCGAATGTCTTACCGAAATTAATTTTCTGCTAATGTATAGCCTAAACAAAGTGGCATTGGAATCAGAAACAACTATCTTTGAAAAGCAATGTAGGAAGGGTTAGACCATTAGAATGACTTTCTTAAAACATGAATTTAATCAATGTCTACTAAATCAAAGCTGCGCTCAGTGCAGAAACACATAGTTATTTTAACTTCGGCCATAGTAACAGGTTGGAAACTTTGGACACTGTTAGTTTTCATACAGGTTGACAAGCTTTTGTGCATGCAATGCTTTTCACCACTGCTTAAAATTATCAACCCTATACGAAAAAGTTTTGACCCTTTTTGAGTGTAAGTTTAAGTTATTCACAAACCTTTTTTCAAGCTGGATATAAGGTTAAGCTTGGCCAGTAAGTTACCCACGACAATAGCAGATAATTTTAAAGCCAGTACTTATAGCATAAATAATCAATGGCAGTTCATGCAACAATCGTTTCCAACGCTTCCCAGGCCTACACCAACTTTAACATATTTATCTTCCACAACTGAAATCCACACCGCGTAATTTTCGACTTGGACGACATTCTTGCCTCCAACAACGTTCACATGCAAAACGTTTTAATGTAACAACAGCAACCAGCAGGCCTAGCGTGACATCGTTTCGACGCCATTTTCTTAACTCAATTCTGAATTCTCATATTCTGAATTCACCAATGAATGAAGAGACTACACACAGAATTTTCCAAACAAACCAAAGTAACACCATCGAACAAACGAATTTGCGAGATACAGTATATCGCATAGAATCGCAAAATCATACCTGTAACCGAAGTCGTAGCATACGATAAATATACTTCGCCGCAGAAAGACGTTGATTTCATGAAGGGTACGAACACAATCGATTTCACGACTATCCGCAGCTGCACGCTGAGCGACTGGCCTGGAACAAGTAACTCCACTTCTGATTGGCACAACGTCCTGACGTCACAAGCGTTCCCATCTAGCGACGGAGATCGCATTCGTGCTGAAATTATCACGTGACCTGCTCGACCTCCAAAAGTATTTGGTGCTGGTATTACTCTGCTGTTTCTTTTTTCTCTGCTACCTTACGCTAGAGGCCGTTTTGTCTCTCTTCGGTGCGTGTGTGCGTGTTTAGGCGCACAACCTTCTTTCTATTCGGTGAAGCGAGATAACATGTACGTTCCGCTTTTGACGCAGCAAGCAGCACCACTTGGGGCGGCGCCGTTAAAATTCATCCGTACGATTGCTTGGTCAAGGTACGTCATCGAAATATCAGGAACAGTGGCGCAATTCAGATGCTTGCAGCAGTGTAACGTTACCAATCCGCTGTTCACTGGAGAGTGACAGGCAATGGAAACCTAGGGTGATATATAGCCTACTAGGCCTACATTTTTCGAAGCTCTGAAAAGTTTTTCAAAATTGTTTTGCAAATTTTACTTTCAGCAGTGTAATATTTTTCATATACACATACATGCATTTGGTATTTTGAGCTAACCGTTTGCTTATTAACCACTACGATTGCCTGACTTCTAGGTGTGGCAAATGTGCAGGCTACTTTTGAACTCGCATAAATAAAAACGTGATACGCATAGGTAAAAAGTGTACAGTAGTTTGAAAACTAGAGGCACAAGGAAGATCATTCACTAGATTAAAAGAGCACCAAAAATGATCCATGTGTCTTTGTTTTTATCACCTTTTCTTTTCACTGACTACTTGTGATAGTACTGAAAGTTGTATTGCAGGGTTGGTAGACTAGATCAGTGCTCTTCAACCTTTTTTGTTACGGTGCACCCTTAAAGATATTTTGACGAACTCATGCACCCTATTTACTTATTTTTATTTATTTATTTGTTTGTGAGCAGACACGAAGTCCATAGTATGAACACACACACTCTGCAGAACGCAGGTTGATAAAAACAGACAATACAGAA
>JGI24158J21664_10000298_pt1 | contig 41624 bp, 30 predicted proteins | sample Ectturendosymbi3_FD_21664 | JGI IMG/M metagenome (IMG submission 21664) | reverse complement strand
AGTACATGATACATTCAAGGTCTTACAGTTTTCTTTTCACCCTAACCATTGCATTCATTGCAATATTTGACTACAATTCAAAATTTTACATTCATATTACGATCAATGCGCCCATAAAACAATGAAGAGATTCTCAACCACAGCATCTTCAAAAGCACAAAAAGCATTCCAAAATTATGCACAAGCAGCCCTTGACATATCAGCGATAGATTATAGTGCTGACCTACAGCTAGTTAGTGCTTAATCTGTAAACCATTATATTTCAAACAACTTGGTTAAGCCTAGCCCTACTACTCATCTGTACTGGCTACTGATGACTCTGCACATTTTATGCCTGTGAAATTACGGTATTCTTGAATGGAAAATACAGTAATACAACATACATTTATAAAATTTGACCCGAGTCAAAAAACCCGAGACTTCCAATAAAAACCCCAGAACCCCAGATAAAACAGAAAAACCCCAGATCTAGTGAAAAAAAACAGCAGTGGCAACACTGCCGCTAACTGTAGGCGATCAAGCAAAAATACATTTGCAAAACACGAAGGAGGGGTGTCATCTTGCGCTCCATGCTGCATGCTGACGAACCGCAAGTTTCCGCATTCATTGCGAGTTCGCATTCATGATGTTGGCGCACGACCGCTGCGGCGTCCAAGGTTCGACTAACGTGCAGGCGTTTGATCAGCAAGTGGAACATCCGGCAACAAACGCTTCTGTCGGGGCAGCAGCAGTTGTCGGTGCACAGGGACTGCTTTCGTTCAACACTGAAGTTGCATGCGAAGGCAAGCTGCTCATTGCAGAAACAACAGTGGCGTAGACCCCGCAACCCCGAACAGCTGATGTATCGCAACGGGGCTGGAAGAGAAGTTGATGTCATTTCGCGCCAACCGCCCTACAAAACGTGCGCGACATTTTATCGCGACAGTAAAGGACGCGTGGTTGACTGCTGTTCCAGACTAGGGCTAGTTCGGAAGTAAATACTTTTTACTATCCGGATAACGGATATGTCCGGATATTTGTATTTTAGCTAGCCGGTTATCCGGATAGTAACCGCTAATTGTTAGATAATTGATTTCACGAGATTTTCTTGATAAATTGAATGTAAACTCATGAAACAGTTTATTGTAAATCCTGTATACAAACGTAGACAGGGTCGGCTTCAGCAAGGGCAGGGACCGATTGGAAGTACTTTTGCGGAGCCCCATTGAGTTGTGTGTGCAAAAATTATTAGGGGGGCATCAAGTCATAATGATAGAAGTCAATGATGCGAAAAAGCTAGGCCCGAAAGGGTGACGCCGAGACATGGACGACGTACCGTTTCACCATTTGGCAGTAATCTCGCAATGAAACTAAAACCGTCCTATCACTCTCGTTTCCGGAGAAATTTCAGTTGTGATTGTGGGCGGTCCTATTTGGATTAAATAGCCCCTAACATTCCGATTTATGACACCTGGCCAAGTGGCAGGGCGGTTTGTCCATTCAATGGTTCCGGCAAATTTTGAATTTTCATGCTCGTAAGGCTCATCAGATGCGCCAGCCGACGAACTTTCTTCTTTGTCAGACTCAACACTTTCAAAATGACTTACCTCACTTCTTGTACATACGCTACCCCGTTGGCTATCTGGCATAACATCATCAGTCTGGCTGCTTACGTTGTCGCAATTTTCACTGTGGTGTGTGTGGCTCTTCTAAAGCTTTTTCTTCATATTCTGGGGTAGCTCCATCAAAATACTTGTCCAACGGACTCTCTTCTTTCTCGGCTTCAGCCTTTTTTGCCCCAGTTTTAAATAACCCTCTTTTGACTGCCACGCAATGCTTTTGGCCTAAGTCACTTGGCCTTTGACTCATGTTATTTAACTTATTTAGAGAAAAATAACATATTCTTAAATAGATAGCCCAAAATCGATTGTATACCTGCCTATCAATACATACTTTAGACGTGTAAAATGGTTGCACTGAAACCCGCTTAATAGAGCACCGGTTAAAAGAGTGCAAACCGTTATTTGAGCACGTTTTGAATATCCCGGAAAAGGCTAAAAAATTCCTTTCTCTTTTTACACGAAACAATTATACACTGTAAAGTGGTTGTAGATTTCGCAATATCTTTAAATCTACTTTCTAATTTTTCAAAACAGACAAGTACTGTACTCTCCTCTAAAATTTCTAGGAAAGTCATCCCACCTTTGCACTTTTTCAGGTGTTTGCAAATTAGATTTTTAGACTATATCTCAGAAAGTTTACGACGCCAATCAGTGTGAGATTGATGCCATGATCCGTTTCTACGTTGCATGTCATGATGCAACTTTTGACACAAGAACTAAGAACATCATGAAGCTTACTTCACGCGAACCAAACTGTCATTTCTGTTAGTTTGTAAGTGTTTTAACAGTTTGCATTCATTAAATAAACTTTCTGTTGCTGTTTAAGGAACCGCTATTTTTGCCCACCTGTATAATAGTCATGCAGTTGGCATAATCAAAACTAGGTTTTTTTCAAATGTGTTTGCTAATCTCAGGTTGCTTCGTCAGATCTCTGAAGGGAAATTGAACAAGACTGATTAAGCAGCCCACATTTGCAATTACGAACTAAACTTCGCTTTCAGAAGTGACTACTGAAACGGCAACAACTATCGAACCGTACTTCACATTTGTTCTGCCAAATACAAAACGCTTTTATAAACAAAAAAGAAAACAGCTTCAAACCTTCTTTACATTAACTAGGTATTATTAAAAAAACAGGCTACACATTACAGAAAAACAATGAACCTATGTAATAATTACATTACAAGAACGAATTATGATGGGGGCGTTAAAAACAGCGCAGTTCACCTTGATTTTCGTTGGCGACGGATCCCACGCACTGTGGACCGGCGCGCCGGCACTACACAAGCAGCTAGTTTGCTTAGGTTAGTAGGCGTAGCGCGGGCACTATTAGAAGCAAGCGGTCAAATCGGGTTAAAGCCAGTGCTGCATACATGACGAAAACCATGAATTTTTAACATTTACTGCTTTGGCAACGCATTTCTGATGAAGCACAACGCATCGATTGTGGAGTCGTGCAAACGAGGCCTGGGTTTGTAGCAAATAATCCACATGTACCGAACGCCCTTTCTGCTTCCACAGAGGCGGGCTGGATAGTGCGCTTCATAATGAGTTTGAAGATTTGGAGGGCGTTATAAAGTCACGTTACTTTTCTATCCGGTTAACCGACAGAAATATATCTGGATACCGGATAGCAAAAGAACTCTCAGTTATCTGGTTAACCGTTATCCGGATAATACAACCCTATTCCAGGCATTGCGGCGATGAAACACACATTTCTGGAAGTGTGAAAAGTGAATAACAAACGCATTTTCCGATTTGATGCGCAAGTTGAACTTCTTTATCAACATTTACCGTCATCTTTTGCGTTTCACTCAGACCAAGGCCCACACCACATTACTTAAATGAACACAAGTCCTGATGAAACAGGTAATTTGATGAGGGCGAACTCTTACGTGTCTGTAGATGCAATGCAACTTAAGTTCGACATGAGGTAATGCCAATGCGATTCGTCGTAACAAACACCTGAACCTTCCAGCAGTAACAGACGTTTACAACTTTTCTCTCCATCGGTTTCTTCTGAAAAAGAATTAATCCTCCATCCTTTTCACCTCATTTCCAAACAGATGTTATGGATCAGACAACAGAGCGACGTTTTACCACGAACTTAATGCTACCTCTCGAGCTCCTGGACTGTATTTGCAAGCTAGTCGTCAAAATAGATCGGTAAAATATCACTCCACGTGAAACATGGCCGACTTCAAAGCAATGATTTACATTGTTTTCCAGTTTGAGTTTGGTGCAAACTCCCAATATTTGAGTAAACTGCAGTTGTACGTTCTTTAAAGTTGCTATCCGTTGCTATGTACAGGAGGGTTCAGTAACACAGCAACTGTGCAGAAGCGACGCAACAAATAGGCTTGCACGCTGACTTCCATTGGTTTATACTCTTTTTTAAGTAACGTAGAACACTCCGTGCATCTTGCAACATTACAGCTTTAGTTCGTTTTTGTAAGAGAGTTCCTAAACGTTACCACTTAATAAAGCACACCTGCTTACGGCAATTATGTTTCATCGTTTTTGCTGTAAGCTCGAAGTGCAAGATGCGCCCGCCGCCCGCTGGTGGAACGCTGCGGTGCTGCCAAGTCAAAGGAAGCGAGTTCATGCTTGCAATGTGGTCGAACCCGCAGGTGCCATCAAGCACAAACGTCAGGTACATGCGTTCAAGGGTAAGTCGCTTGGTGCCTTTCACAGTAAATAACAGTTTCGGGGGGTGGCGTCGCGCCTTACGAGCCCTGGGGCCCTCTCATTTTTTAGTTAATATTTTGAAAAACATTTTTACTGTTATCAGAACACGTTATTTTGAGTGTTACATTCCATAACTTTAAAAGTTATTTGCATGAAAACTTTCTGAACTACTATTTCTTACAATGTTCTTGAAAAACATTGTTTAATGCCTTAACAAGTGACAACTATTGATGGGTAGCCTATGTGGCTCACCACAAACACTACGATCGTTTTAATGCCCTTCGCTTCGAAAAGTACACGTGACACCCCAAAATATTTTTGCTAGCACGACGCTCCTGGTTATGGGTCGGGTATCTGACTCGCAGTACACAAACAAACACAACCTGATGATCGATGATGCTGTTGCGGCAATCTCACTACCTTCGCCGAGAAAAAAATGGGGACTTCCTTCTGACTCTTCCCTGCACTGCAGTGAAGTCGGTGCAAGGTCATTGCGTGTCACAAAGCCAACGTTTGACGCTGCCTCCCTCATGCTTTCGCGACAAACACGACTGTTCCTGGTGAGCAGTTCGTGTGACCTCATGTGACCTCAACCGGTTTCTTTAGTCGCAGTCATGCATGTCCGCCTGCTTAACTGCCACTGCGAAGGCACGGTTGTCGAGGCAACGGGTTTTAGACAGCAACAGGTCAGGAAAAGGAACATTGCACATAGCCAGTAGCCACACACTTGCACGCTTCTGCGCTTACAGTTACGCCATAATAGTGTTGCCCTGGGATGGCACGAGACGCCCGAACCCAACGAACGTTTCAGCCCCATCGTTTTGGGTTTAACGCATTTGCTGCGCACTTCTGCGATCCGTGGGGACCTTCGCAGGCTATTGTTTCACTTTTAGTGCACCCTACATAGTGGAGTGTTCTCACAAACGCTGTTCCTTGATACAGCGAAGGAATAAGAAAAGATCTTTGGCCTACTGTACTTTTTGGAGAAATTACCCTTACAAACGTTTCGTGCAACTTTTGTCCTGCTGGCAATTTGGATCGGTTCGTTCCTATCATTTTTCAGCACGTGACTGGTTTACGCCATACAGGTAGCTACTGCTTTTGCTCCGACTGGTCATTGTTTGGCCATAATTGGTACATACATACAACATAATACATGAACAAAAGGGAAGCGACGCAGACTTGGCTACAGTACATTACAGAATCCTGGTAATAAGCATTAACCGCACGCAAGCCACCAGCAAACAACGAAACTAGGGTTCGGGTATGATGGCCAGTTGCCCACAAATGAGCATATTATTCTGCTACACTAACTTAAAACGCGCTTCGACCTTACCCTTCATCTCCCAGTGCAATTTGAAACCCTCCTGAAAGATGTACAGCTCGCGCGTAGTTTTTGCTCCAGGAGCGCCGTGAGAAAACCAGCAGCGTTCAGTAAGGTTTTCGGCAGCTCAGAAGAAGCGTGGCGAGCCACTGCGCTGTTGCTGGTCTGCCACCATTTATCACCTGAAACCCAGGTCCCAGGTCGACAATTCACCGCCGCACCTAAAGATGCTGGGACTAAAATCTCGACAAAACAGTCTGAGAAAAACATGAAGGTAAAGTTTGAAGTAAGCAGCAAAAGAGGATTACTATAAAGTCGGAACCATCCTTATACTTTGCGGAGATCCTAACGTGTTTCCTGCCAAAACGTTTTCCAGATTAACTTCGTGTCTTGAATGAAGGGCGCTTGCGGTCGGCTCGCAACCATGATCGCTTAATTGACGTGACTGGATTGACTTGCACAACGATGTGAGAGAAGTGACGAGCATATCGAATGAGCAGATGCTCTGCAAAGCATGAGCACTTATCAATCAATTTGAAACCATTTTCCTCTGAAAAAAAACAAAGTGGTATAGCGCCACTTTTTTGTACCCTCAACATTACGCGTACGACCTTCCTTCCAGAGGTGGGACCGGATCCGGATTACCGGAGTCGACTCCGGCAGGATTCTGCGTTTTTCTTTCGGACCCGGAGTCAAAAATTTGTGAAAAACCGGACCCGGATCCGGAGTCATTTTTCCGTTTCGGCAGTAGCAGGAGTCTGTGCGGTGATTTCTTAGGTAAAAACATGAGTAAATTACGGCTGGATTGATGATTGCAGCCGGAGTCTGAACAGGAGTCGGATTCTCAAATTTGAAGAGTAGCCGGACCGGATCCGGATTCAAAAATTTTGGAACAGGAGCGGAGTTGGAGTCTGAAAAAGTGACTCCGGCCACCTCTGCTTCCTTCGTGGTTGAAATCTTTCGGAACTTTCTGATTGGTTCTGACACTTCCTTGTTGCTTTTTGAATTCGTTCTTGTCGGAGGTAATAAAGCAAGCCTCGGTGCAAACAATCTGTGATGCGTCACGCGACATTATCAAAACTTTATTAAAAATGTTACGAACGAGTTATAGAGTTCCGTATTTCAAACTGCGACAAATACTTTACGTTTCGCAGGCGAGCAGCTCAAGCGCGGCTATTTTCCGTCGCTGTNAAGCTTCAGGTTCACAACCCTCTGCTCCAGACAGCACCACAANACTGAGGGCAACGACGCACAGTGGAAGCCGAAGGGCGCATCGTCTTTTTGTTCAAGCTGCAGCCGACGCTGACCCAGACTAAGCGCGTCAATCAACAGCAACGACGGTGATTGAAACGCAATTGTTTTCGCAAACACGGCATAAATATAAACGCACGTGGCAGCAACCTGTTTCCGTTTGCGCGCGAGGTAGCGTCAGCGAACCACGCGCGGCGAGCGCAAAAAATCAATTGCTGTCCGGTATTCGAACAAAATGTGGGTCATTCGTTACCGATCGCGATGCTAAGTGCGCTGGAAAAATTATTTTCATTTTTCTCACCCGTCGCCTGCGCACCGGCTTAAGCCCCTTTTCCGCATCAATCCTTTAATTGCGCGCAATCGCAACAACCGCAGCTGCGCGACGACGATTTACGACCACGGAGACCAAGTCCATCAACGCTCCGACGCTGGCATTTGAACGAAGTCAATACTTTATCAGTGGAATATCACGCATAAAACCTGAAACCTTCTCCAGCTAATTTGTACCCTATTGCAAACGTAAGCAAGTACGAGGATGTTTGTGCTAGCATAACAACACTAACATTGATATGGCGTCTGCGATAGATTAAGCTTCTGCGAGAGCTTTCAAGCTTCAATAGATACACACAAATAAATAGATCGAGAAGTCAACCAGATTTGGCCCAAGTAACACCAACGCAACTGCTTTCCTGTCAAGTGTTTTAGAAGCATCGCTCAGGAAAAAGCTGCCTTACCAGGAAATGTTGACTACACAGCAAAAGGTTCCGAAAACAAAAGCCGCGCCAAGATTACGTATATGCTTGGATGGCTACAGGCGCACACTTTCGCCGCAAACACGGACCTTGGAAATATTTGGCGTGCATAAACGACACGAGCGAACGAATGCAAAGGATTGGACGACGGCATCTGAAAGCTGCAGACTGAATATTACTGAGACCAATAACAAAGCTATGAAACAAGCTCGACTGGCAGGCACAAGTTTAGCAAAGTTTCAAAAACGGAAATTCTGCCAAAACATGTAACACCTATTTTTAAGCCCAACCAAGCTAGCCACTGCATGGTAAAGACATCGGAATCTACCACCAACGAGGCCTTTGTTAGCAGCGAACCATCCATCACACAGCAGATCGTATGATGACGAAAAAGCGGATAGAAACTGCGGCTCTGTAGCCTGAACTCGGCATACGCAGTAGTTATTGCTGGTTGAATGAGATGCTTCTATGTAATGACGATAAGAAGACTCAAAGCCTGCCGATCAGAGGCAGCGTGCATGGCCAGGTGGACGCGGGAATTAACCACATAGTTTCACATCAACAGCAGCATCGAAAGTGGACAGCAACAAAAATGTTTACTTATCCATTGTTACACAACTTTGGCGTTCAAATTTCTATCCTCTTATAGTGACGTAAGATGTGATAGCGAAAATCACTGATGCGGAAAGAAAGCTTCCGCTGTTGCGGTCTCCCAATTACTACGCTTACATGTCAAGCGACGAGACCACGTACACTTCATAACGAGACGTCTTCTTGTCGAACGCATTGGCTCGTTCAGTGCGCTGACTCAGCAATCACGTTCAGAACTAGACCACTCGTTATCCATATATCGTAACGAGCAACGCAAAACTGACCATGTAAACGTAGTAAATGAGGCTCAAGAAGCTACTGCATCTTCATTTTCGCGTCATTGGCGTCCTGAAAGACGATATCGCGTTAAACGAACAAATCATCCGTTCGCACATTCTACGATTTTAAACGCAGCAGCAAACTGGACTATAACCGATTGCAACCTCATAGCGGTTTAGTTGTGGGGGGAGCGGTGAACCTTGCCTCCAACATCTTTTGGTTTTCGTTAAATGTGAGCTCTGGCGAGAGTAATTGCTAGGCATCGGCAAATCCAAGTCATTTTCTATATAAACTCCGTAACTGAACCAGTGCATTGCAGGCCCGTAGTTAGGTTTTAAGGTTTGGGGGGAGAAATACATTCTTAGGGGCCAAGATTTTTGCTTTTATTATATGTTAAAAAAAAACTTCTAGACGCAAAAAAATTGTGGGGGCATTGCCCCCGAATACCCCCCGCTGGCTACGGACATGGTGCGTTGAAATCGTGAAATACACGAACGGGAAACTCGAAAACTTACCGGTGATTCACTCCGCATCTTCCAATGCCGCAAATGCGGACGTACGTCACATGAGCAAACTAAAACTGTTGCTAAGGTTTCGTGAAATACAGCGCCTACTAGTTTCAAGGAATCAGAACAAATACAAACACGTCGATGCTATATAGTGCTATATTTGTCTTATAAAGTACAGAAAAGAGCGCAGATACACATCAGTCGTTTAAGGTATTATTTTGAAACGAGGCCGTGGCACTGTCAGCAGGAACCGAGGCAAAGGTTGTCTTCGCCATACAAGGTTCCTTTTCCAGGCATTTCAACAGGAATACTGCAACTGCGCAGTTATGGACTTCGGGAGAAGGAAAATGAAGCACTTGCCTCGAGCCCTCCAGTTTCGAAATGCCGTGGGGACCCCCTTCTCAAAATGTCGATTAGGTATTGTGCTTATTGATACATGTAGGTTTTGTTGCCAATTCTGCTTCATAGCTATGCTCAAATTCACTCAGGTATGAACATGCAGTATCACCAACAAATTACCTTTTCCAAGGAACAACTCTACAAGATTTACCGTTTCGATCTTGTTCTTATGCTCGGGGTAGAAAAAAAGTTGGTCGAAGTGGAAGTGTTCAAAGTTCGGAAGAGTGTTGATCTTTTCTTTGATCATTTTTGTTATCTTCCGATAAAATCAAAAAAATCCTGGCTAAGGGACTAACGTGTTGTTGCAGACCTCATCAATGAGCCTAGTTTGAGTTGCCAACTAACAAAATTTCACAATTCGAGTCGCGGCGTCGAGTATTCATGTTCCGCTCTCGGCTTTTTTGACCAAGTCTCAGTCTAGAAATTTGTGCAAAAGTCTGGGTCTGAGTGGTTACAGTCGTGCCAACAACGCTCGGTCAGAGCTTTCGGCGTCAGTCATGTCGGACTGCCGAGTTCCGACTGATTCAGATCAAAGCTTTGAAAACTTGGCGTTGCCAAGATCTTGCCAACTGTTGTGGATCAAATTCGATTTGATCGGTTCTTCGCATCAGCATACGGCTTTCAAATGTACTTCTAGCATCTTTAAAACTTTTGAAGAAGGCAAACATGCAATTGCAAACCAACCTCCTTTGGCATATCCTACAAAAAAGATGCCAACAATCATGGGCTGACCATCACGCACATGGTGCCATCACTTGTGACTTCCAGTGTGAGTGTGACGCTTTAAAATTCTGGCTCAAGACATTGAACAAAACACTGATAAACTCATCATGAATCGCTTGCAGCTCATATTTTACACTTTTTATGGTCTAAATGTAACTTATATTCTCGCTTTGCAGAAATGTTAAATCGACAGTTCTCTCAGGCACTCTTAAATAACATCTTTAACCAGCCACAACGAACTTGTGCCTAAGCACACAAACCCAACATCTTTGATTATATTATAAACAAACAGCCTGTTTAACGCACCACGGGCGCGTGACAGAGGAACGTTATGCGCCATTAGGCAGCGTGAGAACACCACAACCGCCTTCGAGTCTTTGGCGGAGTCTCGTCAGTAGTCATACATCCACTACTGATTGACGTCTTCAAGGCCGAATGGTGGAACCACCTCGAGGCGTCGGACAGTCTGGCGTGTGACTATAGTATTGCGACTCCCAGAAATTGAATATCAGATCACCTCACCAGCACAACAAGGTTCATTTAAATTGACCTTCCCCGAGAGGCGTATGATTAAAACAACGTGACTGGTCAATAATCGCCAACTTAACAAGATTTACAGCATTCGGTAAATGTTCCGGCCGGACCGTGGAAAAAGTAGTGTTTACAGAAACATGAAAAGATAACGAACAGTTGTTTGCAAAGCAATGAAAATCTAGTTAACAATGACATGGGGGTGCCAGGTGGGTTGTGGAACTGATAATAGCTGGGCCTTTTTCATTACGGACAACCGCGAAACAAAACGTACTGATCTGGACAAAACTCAGCTTGAGTTTTCGCAAAATCTCCCCGACAATGCTAAGGGAGTGCACGAGAAACACTTGCAACGCGAGTTCCACGTTTGTACCTTTTTACGTTTTCGTCAATCTTGTCATTAAATAAGTGGGCACAGGCCAGAAAAGGCTGAAAACAAAGAGGATCAAATTAATGGTGCAAGTGCTTGTAGTCGTGCAGTAATATCACATCAGACCATCACCAAGTAGCCGCATCATTTGGCAAATTGTTGACTATCGCTTTTGGTACGTCATTCTTCTACTTCACCGCCTGCACAATGTTCAATCATGTCGGTTTCGATACTTGCTACTTCTTGAATTGTTCCTTATGTTGGCACCTCTTGTTCCATATCTACCTGAAGCTCATCACTATCCACAATATTTTCAGTCTTTGATACTGCTGAAGAAAAAAAAGAATTTGAAGAGCTAACAAATTTCAGGATGGCTCCCTCACACGTTTGTAGCTATTCCTGTCTGTCTTTTTTCTTCTTTCTGAGAAAGAAAAGCTCCGCTTGCCTTGACCCGTTTCATTCTTGGGGTGTTATGCTCGTTTGCAATTTCCTTGCTTATGATAATCATGCCTTTACAACTGTCGATATAACTAGGCCAGCCAACTTCTGGTTCACTGATTCTTTGGTTACTTTAACTGCACGACAAAACCATACAACAATGTAGTTGGTTGCCAACTTCAAACTTATTTACAGTCCTAGGATTTCTGAACTTACAAGGTATGTTTTTTTTACTCTAGTAAAGTTACTGCGATTAGTTGGGTGAAATTTAGCTCATTTGGATGACATAAGACTAAAAACAATTTGGTACACAATTTTTTCCATTACTGGGTGCCCAGCGTTGCAACACAGCGCTAATATTTCTCAGCAAAACCTGCGTACATTAACGCCCTAAGACAAACAGCCTTTTAGTCACCTATTAATATTCTCCACCGGATGAGCGAAAGTATTGAGCAAGTGAGCAACTTCGCTTTCCTATCAATAAAGCACAGAACAATAGCTGAATTTCTGTAGAGCTTTCTGATTAACTGCGGCAACAAGTTGCTTTACTGCTTTAAAAGCCCAGTTGCAACTGTAGTAGCTGGACCTTGACCATCGATCGTTGCTGCAGCTTTATGATTAGTTAGACGCGTTTCGAGTAGATTCCCGAAATAGCGGCCGTTGTTACGCAATAATATTGACAGATACGTAGCGACAAAGCGGTGGTGAGCATTACATGGCTGGAACTATGGCGCTGATAATATCGGGTGTGTCGCCCTCATTTGCCAAACAATATTCTCATGGGGCTTAGCTGATGAAATCAAGAAAGCTTAAATTTTAATCAGTCTGAATGTCCTCACCTCTTTTCAATTATCTCTGCTTACAGTAGGCGGAGGCCCGTAACCAGCTTGGGACACCAGGAGAGGCGAAGAGTTTTCGGAGAGGGGACCAAATTTTTTGAACTATGTCCAATATTATCGAACTACATCCAACACATTTTTCCAGGTGGGGCGAAAAATTTCGTAGGGGGGGCTTCGCCACCCCTGGTTGCGGGCCTGAACAGGCGACTAGATTTTTCCGCCCCCTGAGATGCGCCGCCCCTTGCTAGAGCCGGAGTAGCCAATGGGTTGCTACGCCACTGCCAGACATATAGGCGTAGACAGGGGGTCCAGAAGGGTCATGCGCCCCTCCAAATATTTGGGAAATACAGTTATTTTGTGCTTTGAGAGGCGTTTTTCAAACACAATAGTGTTATTCGCCTAAAATCAAGCATTTTAGCCCCCACATTTTTTGGCCCCTCCCAAATGTTTGGTCTGGCTACAACACTGGCCAGACAGGTGCCCAGCGGAGGGTTAGCGGCCTGCCGTACCTTCTAATTTTATCGTAAAATAAATTGATGAATCAAAATGGTAAATAGAAAAGGTATCATTCATTGTTCTTATGCAAATAGACTTTATCCAGCGCAAGCAAATCATTGAGACAAATGTAACCTCACACGCTTTTCAAGAAATTTCAGAATTGAAGATTTTTCCTGAATGCTTCCGCGAGCCACTGGAAACGCTGTGGCGGGCCACATGTGGCCCGCGGGTCTGTAGTCGGACCGCACCGGTGTAGTTCATTTCATTTTCAGAATACGTTTAAATAAACCAACTCCCAACAACATCACAAACAGAACGGGAATTTAGAAGGGCAAATGTCAACAAACTCCTAACAACACAGTATATCTAACGTGTATCAGAGAGGAACACGATAACAGCAAGGTGAACAAGTAGTAACAAAGTAATCTCGGCGGGTGAACTCTATTGCTACTTAAAACCGTCGGTAGAACGTGTTGGTAACCTAGTTTCGAACTTCTTGGCAACGCAGTGTGACTGCAAGTGCAACAACCAACCGTTCAAACCCGAGGAGCACTAAAAACAAACGCGGTTAACTAGACTGACAGTTGAAAAATATTGCGTTCTTAGCGTTCAGAAAGATACTGCCTCCCAATCGATCTGACGTGTCACGTGCGATGCAGCACGCAAGGCTGCCGCACCCCACTCGAAAGGAAGAAGCGTAAGAATGCGGCTGTAATTTCGCTTTGAATAAAAGCAGTTAGGCCGAGTGATCGGCTTACTGATTTTTTTCCCACAGTGGATCAAATCCCTTGTCATTCCAGTGCTTTTGCTTTCCAGCAAGCGTTATTTTGTTCATCCCATTCGTCTTCCACGAGTCGGTTTATTGGTGAATAGGCTGCAAACGACAAAGCGTAGTTTCAAAACCAGGTCAAGGAATTAAACCTTGTCTACCGGAGGTCGGGGAGATAACATGGCAGGAGCGACAAGGCAAGTGTTACCGATACCAGAAGCAATGCAAGTTTTGCGTGTCATGGCTTGACGCTCTCTCAGCTGTTAGCCCAATACTGGAACCCCTTCAAGAAAAAGTAGGCCTATTTTGTTCAGCGACCGAACGGCGATTTTTTGCAAACAGAGGAAGATGCATTGAAAACAGGCAAAGCTGAGGTTTGTCGCAACTGCTGTTGTTTTTTTTCAAAATTGTGCACCAGTGATGCAGGTCATTTTGCAAAAACAAGCAAGTAAATTTGAGAAACAAGCCAAAAATCGGTAGTTTAACCGAAAAACAAGCCCAAAATGCGTTGGCAGGAAAATTCAACCAAACGAAAAATCAGCAAGAAAATCAAATAAAAAATCATGGTTGCAAATCCGAAAAAACAAGCCCAAAATGAACATATTTTCACAAAAACACGCCCAATATGCCTTTCGCAGTAAATTGCAACAGTAAAAATGCCATAAAAATTTGAAAAAAAAAACAATCCGCAAAGCAGAAATCTGCAAAAAACAAGCCCAAAAAACAAGGAAATTTCAATTAAAACAAGCCCAAAAACAAGCAACCTGCAAGTCTTCAAAAAACCCGCAACTCCACAAAAAAAACAAGCCCAAATTCGCGGGAAAACCGCAAGGTTGGCAACACTGTTATGCACTCCCGAGATTTTGCTTCCGGGGTGATTGCCCCGACTTGGCACTCGCATGCAGAGGCGGATTCAGGAGGGGGCGATTGGGACGTCGCCACCCCTAAAACCTATGAAAGTAACTTTATTCACCATAATTTTATACAATTCGGAAAACAACATTCGCGATATAAAGCCATTTCGTCGTCCATTGCTTTGTCACAGCAGTTTTGTGAAGTTTACTTCATCTCTCTTGGAGTACCGTAGCTGTTATGGGACTTGACAACCAAATATTACTCAAATCGCCCCCCCTAACCCTATTTACTGGATCTGCCCCTGCTCGCATGTGATGCCCATGCATGAACGGGCGTCGTTTTGCAAGAACATATCGCTATGATTGAAGAGCTGCAACGCGAATAATTTACTACAGTAATGAAAAGACAATGACCCTTTGTCTAAAAATGGTTTTCCTACGGCGAACGTGGTTACTACCCTACGCCGACAAAAAACGCATGTGGAGAAAAACAATGAGATTGACCCGGAGTGAACTTGCAGCAGCAAAATTCTGGGTAAAAAGCGCTTAGAATACAAGGGAACTCGCTCACAGATTTAACAGGACCTTTTTTCAGTCGTTCATGACCAGGCACGACAAAATGTCTTTTTTAAAAGGCATGAAAAAAGCGCTCCTGGTCTAGCAGCGTAACAGTATAGTGCCCGATAGCGTTGGCGGCCCACTGTAGCGATTGCAAGTTTGCCCATCATTTACTTGTAGCAGTGAGCTTTCTATGCTTTGTGAGAACACGGCAATGTAAAGCAACCAGGAGTACCGTCAAAAACACCGTGGCAAGCAAACTGCGTTTGTGACTGGTGATACCCATTCAGGTTACAAAAATACATTTGTTCTGCGATAGCTCCAGCTATTGTTAGTTACACTAGACTGCTGACAAATGCAAAGCGGACTTTGCGCTTATGCTGAATGGCAACAAACAATGCTGTCCTTCTATTGCTGGGTCCGTCAGAATCAAATTTAGCTGAGCAAAGTCTTTTAACAATATTTGCAAGTCGCTTGCAATGCCAGCGGAAAAAACAGCAGCGGCCTTACACAGGTGCAAGTGTCACATACTTTGACCATTTCTGATCACGTGGTCTTTGCAGCAGATGCATTGCAGACATCAACACGCGCAGGGAAATTTCCAGGACTCTTCCCAGTTCAAACGCCGCCCACAAGCCCGTATGGGAAGTTTGCAAAGCGCGTGACACGTCACTGATAGATGGGCGCCAACGAGCAAGTGCGCTTCACAAATTACAGTTGGGCAGTGCACACGTTCAGTATTTTGTTGCGTTCTTTCACCCAGAGGCAATCGACGATGATTGTCGTTTTCTTGCTCAAGTGTGATATTGAGCATATGTTTCCAGCCGGACAGTACCCCTATATAATTTTTGCGCAAAGACCAACGTAAATAAATGCTACATAATCCTGCAAAGGATGTTACTTGAATAAGAACCTAGAACATAGTCTTCGTTTCCCAAATATAAACTCTGTCAAACACTACAGTGACTGATGTTTGTTGTGAAATACTTTTTTCCGGTAGGTACTGCAAAACTACTGACGCTATCAATCTCGCGGTACTCCACCGGCTGCAACTGTATTTCAGCCCATGTAATAAAAAAGCCTGTCTTGTGTGTCTGCTTCCTCCGCCCAAGCCACACTAAATGCCGCGCAATAGTTGGCAGCAGCATTGTCAAACGTTACACCGTTTCGTTTACCCGGTACCTGTACGCGGGTTACTCCAATTTCGATTCTATCAGTTGCTGTTGTCGCAGGTGGTGGAATGCGATATGAACTGAGGAAGGACAGGAAGCCAGCCATTCGATGCTTGATAAGCGACAGTGTACCTCCATGGCTACTTCTCTGGCCCTTGCGTCTTGTGAAGATGTGTACCGGCTTTTGGCCACAATGCTCCGTACAATTCCCTGCTCGCACCAACCCTGCAGTGGTTGCAAGAATTTCATTCCTCCATTGTCGACTGTTTGGTGTCTGATAACGTCAGGTATGTTCTTGGGCACGAACAAGTGCTAACTTTTATTCCCACAAGCAGTGGCGTAACTACAGGTTTGAGCCAAGGTGGGAAAACTTAGCTGAAGGGGGCCCACTAGCCAACACTCAGAAAAAGAGTTGAGAAATGATTGTGAATCCGGATGTGGATGTCCATACTAAAACCCGTAATCACTGGAAAACACTGCGAAAAACGCAAAAAAAGAAACAATCTACTGAAAACTAAAAGAATGCTAAATACCGAAATATCTGCTGTGTGGGGGCCCGTTTTTTATATTGAGCTTGTCAGGGGGGCAGTTCTAACCCCTGCCCTCTGTAAGTTACGCCACTGCTCACAGGCGTCCGCGGCACTTTGAACTGCAAGACAGTGCCATTCTTCAACCCACACTCAGCGTTTCTGCAGCTTGATGCTCCTCCACAATCACGATGCCGTCGGCGGCACAGTCGAAGCAAAACATTTGGGAGGTAAAAATAATTTAGCTCACAGGAAAAACTAAAAAATACCACTAAACGCCCATCTAATCGACAGTTTCGAAATGTTACCAAGTTTTAAAATGTTTCAGAGCATTCGAAAGAAATTCTATGCTGGTGGGATGTGGGGCCCACGGCTAATGCACCGATGCGATTCTGTTCCCAAAAACTGACAATTGCCAGCGTTGAACGTAAAATAACAATCACGTGTGTTGTTATTGCTCACGTCAGAAGCTCACATCGACCCGTACGTGGTGTAGTTTGAAAACGGCGTTCTTTTAAAACTGTGTGCGGTAAACATATAATGTTTGACAAACTACTTTCACAACACCAGCATCATCAGCAGTGTTTTTGTAAGGTGTTTTGAGGGATAGAAACGGTCTCTCAAATTTTGCCAAAGGTCTCTAAAAATACAGTAGAATCTCGCTTTACGACCGCCACGAAAATACACTAAAACCTCATTTCATGATCATCTCCGTATTCGGTTACAGTAGTTACGGTCTCTCAAAATGTATCAACGGTCACCAGGGTCAAACCTTCAAGAAACTGTTCCTCAGTATCCCTTAAACTGCAATGATCGTGGATACAGCATAACTATCGACTCCTTTAACCAGAAGTCTTCCCCCTCGTGTGGGTTGTTACATTCGATTGTTTTTATATTCTAAGAATTTTTTTCATTCTGTAACCTTTTTCAGACTTCCCCGCCATCGCAATCTTCCACGACTTTTTCAGCTCACCTGATCGGTTGTCTCGCCCTGTACAAAGTCGTTTTAGCTTCTTTTCGCTCAAGTGCTTCTGGATACGCTCCTGTTACTGCACACCAACCACACAAGTTTCACTGATGGCGCTCAATGTGAAGTTCACCACTGCGCAATATATGAAAAAACAGTGGTCAACCGTTCACAATTGCACACTCCCAGTGCTGCAGGATTGTGACATGTTTTCAGGTCAACTTCACCATAGACAGACTACAAGTGACGCTCGTCCGGATACCCTGACCTTTGGCGTTAATAATATTGCCCACTGAAGTGGATCAAAAGGCATAACGATACTTCTAAACTGCTGACCGATGCAGAAAAACCTGTTTCGTCTCGCTGCATGTCAGCACTGGGCCTTTCCTGCACATTGAACTGTGCCGTGCTGGTAGCTTTACAATCATGACGTGCTGAGCGGGTGAATCAAATCTCAGTTCAACGTGGCATGACTTCGAATTCAGAAGACCTCGGTAGGGCAACACGCGTTTTTACTGCGCCATGTAAGAGTTGACTGAAACCACCACAGATCAAAGCGTTAAGACACTTGCCTGGTCGAGAAGCACAGACAGATCTGCAACCTCGCCTGCTGTTCGCAGCAGATCCAGCAACATACAATTGGTGCGCCTTGAACAACTTCCTTTGAACCCGCCCAAATCACACTTGAAGTTCATGACTTGAAGCAGTTGCCGAAGCCACAGTCAGCCGCAGTGCGGGAGGAAAAGTCAGCAGCTAAAATGTTTGCTAAAAATTGACATTTTGATATTTTTACGCATTGTTTTTAATTTCCTGAGTTCACATGTCGTTTAAAACCATTTGCAAGTTTATATGAAAGTTGGTTCATCCATTTCGCGCATTGAATGGATGAACCACTAAATATTTGAAGTTAATTAAGAGGAATTAATTTATGGGAGAATTAAGATGGATTACTTTATGGTAGATATAAAGGCCTATAAAGACGCCAGAATTAATTGATAGGGAAAATTGACATGAAATGCAGAAAATCATGTTTGAGTATATATTTTCAACCAAACAGTCTGGGGCAATTGCCTAATTTGCCGCCAACACCTGGCTGCAGCCTGGTATGAAATACACTCATTTCGAAAACCAATGAACTATTCAGTTCATGAAGGCAACTCTTTTCACTGACAACTCACAAACGTCAATGATGAGCGAAACAAAGAAATAAGTACACTTTGCTAAAGTGCGCTGTGTTGCAAGACGATAAACCAAAATGTGCAATCCACTGGCGGCTGCTTTCGTTTCTGTTGTAGATGGCTCCGAAATGAATTGCGCCAAAACACACTCTGACCGTTGGTTGGGCGGCCAAATATGCATTTTATTGCTCTCTTATTCTTTTGTTTTCCTGTTGCCTGTTCCAAAGTAATTGTCGCAAACACAAAACACTTGATTTCGTTTGATAACTAAGATTAAAACGCAGTGAAACCAGTTCTTAAATTCCGCTCTGTCATAACACTTAACAACGTGTGCGGTTAATTCATCACATACCACGTAATAGCAACGTTACGGAATGTGAGGTTTCCTGCCTGCGCATCAGTCACGGCCAGCGACACGTTGTAAGTGCTCTTGAATTACTGCGTAATAATAACTAGTTTGAAACTTGCAAGGCATTTTACGTTCGCATCACACACGACGCTCAGGGGAGCGCAGGTGTTCTTCTTCAGGGTACCTTTCAAATTTTAATTTTCTGTCATTTTTCAAACTGCGCATTTTCATCATAATCGAGGCGAAACGCACTGAAAACAAAGAAACCTGTCAACTGGTTTGACAGCGACAGCATAAGGGATATGAATGATGACCACTTCTAAAAAACCTCCAGGGGCCATTGGTTTTGTCCTCGAAATTAAAAACTTGCCTATTAAACTGAAAGCAAATTCGACAGGTCACTAATCTTTGTCCTTCCATCGCGAGAAAAGTGGTACATAACAGGGTTAAATACACAGTTCATCCGCTATTCATACATACGCGGTCACCTATCTGCGTACAGCTGCCCGTATGGCATTGTTTACTACAAAGGTGTTATTTCATATACTCCGACCACCTCAATGCGTTGCAACGAATGCCAAAATCGAGAGCTCCTTGCATACCCTCTTCCTTAGCTTCGGCTACAACCAGGGTTTTTCATAAACAACGCCCAAAACTCTTGGACTGAAGCGATTGACTCAAAGCTTTACCAGGAACAGCCAGACCAAAGATGTTAGACATAACTGGTAGCAAGCACAGCATGACGCAGTCGTAGGGTGATGATGATACGCTTTCGCTTGCCGTTGTAACACTCAGCGCAAAGCGAAAAAAACTATTACGAGATAGAAGAAAAGATTGTATTGTCTGTTGACTTTGTTCGTTCCGTCGACAGCTGGCCCGCTGAAGAGTATGCTGCTGTTTGTCGTGCGTGGTTGGGAATTATCTTTTCAAAACATGGTTTCGGCGGAGGCCACGCGCAAAATTATTTTGGCAAATGTCGCAAAGGTGACTATTTCCTCTTCCCAACCGCGCTCACCCAAAACACGACATAAATTATTATAAATATTAACATCAGCATCGGCCGACGACCGTGTGTTGGTTAGTGGCTAACGTAAGTGGCAACTAGTTTGTGCTAAAAGTAAATATATTGGGCACTCCGTTATCGCTTTCATCCGCTCTGCATAATCAACCGCCTGTGTTACGTAATAATGTTTGGTAAACCTCTTGGCTGATTGAAGAGTGCTTTCTGCAACTGACCGTCGTATTGAACAATTAGTAGATTTTTAGTGCGTACTACGAGTTGCCATTCCAGTAGTACAGTTAGTGTGTTTAACAGCTTCCCCAAAGTTGTGAATGTCATAAACGGAAGGGTAACTGTGTACTGTGTGAATGAATTTTTCAAAGTTGTTTAAGCAAAGCACAATATAAAAAGATTTAACTTAATCTTTTAAGAATGTGCATCGATTTATCCGGGCAAGTAGCGTTTGCTGAGTTACTTGTCGTTCTGTATCCGATATTGTGCGTCTGCAAGGTTACTTGAGCACTGGTAAAGGAAACGAGTGTGGAAAACCGCAGTGCTACCATTCCAAGTTTGTAGTTAAGCTGCATCAACGAGCATCAAAAAGCAAACAATGGTTCAGAGGCTAAACAAAACATATGCAAGCCTTTTTCTTGTATTTGGTGGTAAATAAGGTGTTGTTGTGACTCCCGAAAAAGACTATCTTGAAACAAAATTACATACCTTAAAATACTGGTTTTGCACCAAATACTGTATGTGTGAAGGATGTTTATGCAAAAAATATTTCCTGCAGCATTACTGGAAGCGTTGGATAAAATTAAGTCCGACTTTCTAACAGTCATAACAAGTCAAAGGCCTTTCAACTTCACCGGCCTTGAAAGCATCACATGAACGCCCTAGGGTTCCATAGACAAATCTAAAGGGTTCCACGAGCTATACTTTCCAGTTTGAAGAAAAAACTGCTGATATGTCCTTTAACCCTTTGGGCGTGTGGCAACCGCTATATCGCTTGATCTAGCTTGCTTTATGGTTACTTTTATTGTGCATAATTTTGTTTTCAGTACGAAACCTTAATAACGGCAATTCGGGTGAAAAAAAGCGTTCATGTTTACTTGGCAGATCTGGCGGGGGTTCCTTGTCCACTTAAAATAACCTTGCAGTGTTCCCCGGACAAAAAAGCTTGGGAACCACTGCTTGGGAGGGTCTTCGTCAAAGTTTTGGCGCTGCGCTTCAAGCTGGTGTTTATGACTCGCATTTCACTATTTTTTTACCCCAGCTTCCCCTGCACCGGTGTTCATTTCATTCCTTCAACCTTACACAACCCAAAGCCTTGAAATCGTAATCGCAAAATCATTCTTCACATTTCGAAGGCGTTGTCGACTCGCAGTGAACTGCGCAACTTAACTGCCACTCGGCGGAACTTGTTGGCAGCAACGTCCTGCTGTGGCCGACATAGCTGCGCCAGCACCGGCGAATTTACACGCATCGGCAAAAATACAGTACATGGCTGCATGTCTTGCAGCAATGAATCTCTGCTTGCACCTTGACAGAGTTACGAAAACTGCTGACGGACTGCGTATAATGACACTCTGGCTGGTAAGCCGCTGACAAGCAGCTTTCAAATGGATTGGCGCGACGCCCAATGAAGTGGAGAATGGCCACGACTGTGACCGGGAATGCCAATTCTGTACAGTCGAGTGCAAGCCCTAAGGTGGCCATCGCTGTGCCCCGGAAAAGAGGATGTTTTGTTGAAAATGAGAAAGACAAAACTTTGAAATTGAAATGACGTTTAAAGTTTGCATTCCAGTAATTGGCAACCTTAATGTACTGAGTGTCGCTTTCATGACCTGCAAACACGCTCCCGGGCCATTTTGTCGCTCTGAGCAGGCTACGCCTAACGTAGCCTACAGCGTTTCTGCACACGCTTTACCCAACTTCAAACATTGTTGACCTTTCATGTTTTCAGTGAAAGACTCTATCCAACTTTCCAGCGAATCTACTCGCATTGCTCCGTTTTGGTCGGTTTGTCACAGTCGCCCGGTCAATGCGGTCCGTTCTCATCGTTTTCCACCAGACTCACTCACTTTTCGTCTTGCAAGCGCCCTTAAAAGGAAACAGTCGAAACCGACCGCGTTTTCTTTCGCAAAACACGGCTTGCCCATCACTGTTCTATTCCAGTTTTTTCCTGTGCCAAAGACACCAATCAAAACGAAAAATGTGTAAATCCATGTACTGCTAAACACAAACGCAATTGCGACGTCCTTGTATATTAACCGCTGCCAAGGCAATTGTCTGCGTTCGCTAAGCGAAAAGTAAATGTTTGTTTGTGGACGGGTTAAAATGCGAAGCGGCAAAATGCAAAATGTGCAAGGGGGAGAAAAAGTGAATGTTTTGCGCATCGGGGAACAAATATTGGCAGTGATACTCGACCGATCGTCTTCCCAGTCTGGTTCGATTACTTTTCTGTTCTAACTGCGCTCAGGCTACGTTTACAAGTGAAAGGTCACAACGTAATTGAGCCGATATTTACCGATTGCTACCTTTAAAATGCACTGAAAGAGATCCTAGTGAAGATATTCGCAGACAGCTATTTCAACGGCGCTGCAATGCCAGTAATCGCATCGCTGTGAAACGGATGCGGTCAGACAAAAAGGCAAAACCTTTCAAACAGATTAGCAGATGTCATTGATCGTTGCCCGGAAAAGGTTAAAGAAGCAGTGTGATCCTCCCAACCTGCAGTATAGACAGATCCTCAAATACTCTCTACCACTGACATTCCGAAAGATTCTGCGCTCGAAATGATTCGATGTCTGTCATGCGCGTCACCAGCGGGTTATAGGGATTATTCCCAAGATTCAAAAGATTTGTATGCCAAACATTTTATTTAACAACAGCTAAAAAAAACAAAAAAACGTGCTAACGGGTACTCCGCTTGAAACCTGCTGTGGCTCCCTCAATAAACTTAGGCTGACAACGTGTCTGGCGGTGACCGAGGTTGGTAAACAACATCGCATTCATGCTCAGAATCGCAACCGCTTGGGAGATAAGCCGGAGATGACCCAAAGTTTGCAAACTTTTATAATCTTGGAACTACAGTTTAGTTTTTGTCGATGTTTGTTTTACAAACTGCTCCCGAAGCTACTTTGCTGCCCTTCAGACTTTCGGCTGGATGCGACCTTGGCGTGTCGCATCTCGCGGTTTTGTCGTCGGCCATTTCTTTCGAGCAATCATGCTGCGCGGCATAGATCATCTACTTTCATTTCAGCACTTTCCAGATTTGCCGAAGTATGTATCTTAGCATCAGCTTTTTTCACTGAGATTCAGTTTAGTTTTGGCTCAAAATTACTTGCGAAATTCGCCAAGCATCTCTTCCACAGCAAAACTAATGACTTCAAGTAAATGTTTTCAAATCGCTCCATCTGTCAAACAAAAGTCGCATCACTGCAGGTCCAGGTTCCTTTCTTGTAAGTGTTATGAAAGCTTGAGCTTATAAATTCGCGCCACAGGAGCACTCGGCACCGGCTCGACTGAGAAAATCCACTTTGAGTCCGGACAGAAAGCTCTTATAAGGAATCTGCTTTGCACCTGTTACAAAACCATGAAGCTCTCGCGTATTTCGCTTTGTCTTCTAGACGGCGAAGTAGGGGAAGCAAAACGTGTGCCTTGCCCCGAAAATAAAGATAGAAATTGGAAACTTCTACGCCCCAAACCATGCTCCGTTTCGTAGAACGCGATGTTCAAATCGTGTCGATGATTGCCAGTTTCCGAGGCAAAGCTCGCAAAGGTCTTCAGCTGTTAAAAAAATCTCAGTGCTTTTCAATGTGCAATCGGTTGATCTCTGCTTGACCGTCCGCTTTCTTGTACCAAGCGATACTTCTTGCTGATTTCACGGTTAATGGCACACCTCTCGACCTCCACTGCTATAATATCAAAGCAGCTGACCACTGATGTAATAGAACGGTACTAACCGCTAATATTTAAAAAACGCCTTGTTAACTCTCCCAAATAATTTTTTTGTATACAATTTATGGGGTTTATATTTGTAGCTGTAGGGGCCGCCAGTCGCCACAAATGGTTCCTAAGCCGCCAACCTCGTGGCCACGTCGCATAGATTAGGCAAAGAACACTTTCACACGGTAGTGATCCATCCGGTATCGATGTATGGTTTTGTTTGGAAATAATGATCCAAATCTTGGAAATGACGAATCATTCTCGCCATTTTTACCTGAATGTTTCAAGTGCCTTGCTCTGCCTTCATCACGGTTGACTCAGCCGTTCTTCTATTGCAAGCCACCTACTAGTTTTTTTTGGCTGGAAATTGCTAATCTGTTTATAGTCTAATTTTTGGCGTCTTTATGCACTAATGTGCCACAAAAGTCAACGCTTGTGACTAACCCTACCACTCTTCTTTAGGTACCGCGACATGAACCCTGCCACTATTCTTTAGGTACCGTAACACACTATTCTTTAGGTACCGTAACATAAACCCTGCCACTATTCTTTAGGTACCGCGAGGGATTTCTACAGAACGACTGAGGAAGTTGTTCTGATTTCGACAAAATAAAAGTTATTATACTTCGGTTAAAGAACCGGATTCTCTAAGAATTGTTTCACATGCTTCACATGTCTGTCATGCGACTGTATAAAGCCCGCATGACCTGTTCAAACGGCAAGTTAAACGTTCGACCTGAACTTGCGAGTGTAAGTCAAGGTACACTTTATCAGCACGTGCGGCCCAGCTCAGTCCGCTACATTTAAAGGACATCTGCAACCCTTCCTGAAGCGTTTGTATCCTCTTTAAAACGACAAACATTCTACTAAAAATAAATTCCTTAGCCTCTTGACGCACGCATTGCAGTGGACATAGTTCTCTTTTGCTGGAGTCGAAGCTCTCAAAAGCAAACGCCATTTGCCGGGTACGGGCAACGAACACGTAGAGTGCTCAATCCAATGTTTCAAGTGTTGTAGTCTCAAACGCTTTGCGGCGTTTTGCCGGCGCTGTACCGAGTTTTGACAGATCCCGGCGCGAAAGTTTACATAACCCTTTTTGCTGAAGGAACGGCACGTCCTGAGAAGCGTGTTTGCCGAACTCCCGATATTTCCTTAAGATTCACTCTGACACCAACACGTTGGTCCATTTTTAGAAGTAATAAAAGTCGGAGCTCTCCAACAGGGTGTTTTTTCGCTGTAAGTCCGCTTTAAATAAACTTTTTATAAGCTAATCACGTCAGATTTCAGATTAGCAAACGCATTCTATTCTACCAGGTCTAGTTGCAAATGGCCTGATACATTTCTTTCTTTGTTTTCGTTTTTAAACGCAACTTTTGCTGATCGAATACAACGCAGTGACAGCGTCAGTTTCTCTTTCGTGGGAAGATTTGGCTTTGTTTTGAACTTAGGACTGGCTCAACTTTAAACACCGTCTGTCCCCCTGCCAAAGATCAGTTGCCGCTGATCCAACCCATCGTAAAAGGTAAGACAACAATTGACGCTTTGTCCACTTGAATACCGAAGATGGAGCCTGGCAATTGGCTGGTTGAAAACTATACACCAGGGGTTCTCAACCTTTTTTTCCCCCGTTTACCCGTTGCCAGCTTCCTAACATAAAATTTACCCCCTGTTTTTTGTTTACTCACTAGCGCTGTAGAAAAAATATACAACAGCATCATTACATTTACCCCCAGGATATTTAAAATTTACCCCCAGGGGGTAAATTTAGCCCCGGTTGAGAACCCCTGCTATGCACTGTTAAAATTTTATAAACTAAACTTAGAAAACTAATTCTTGCAAGCGAAAGAGCTATCGCCAAAAGCGTCTAGAGCCGAGTGATGAATCCACACGAAGTGGTGGCGTTTACTTGGCCTTGGTGGTGAAACTACACAGTGCCTTGTGTTTCAATATATCTTGGGCTTGCTCATCAGAAACTCACCACGAGTAAGCCATAACATGACCTGCTGCGCAACTCCCTCAGGAAAAATAAACGTCTTATGTGGCGTGTCCATCCACTGCGGTTAATATCTGCGGCGCCTATGGAATGACGTAAGTGTCAAGTGCGTATGACTTAATAGTTGCTTTACATGCCAGCTCTTAATTCCTGCAGTGAGAAAGCAGGATCCTCATTTAGAAGCTCAAGCCTACCTCGGGTTGTAACGTAACAAAATCATGATGTCAAACACTTTGCGTTTCGCCACATATTAGAGCAGCGATGGGTGAGTTTAATTTACTGCTCTCGCGGGCTATTTTTATTGCCCGCGGACTTTTCGGGGGACCATTGTTATTCTTAGTTCAAACGCTGTTTACCACAGGATATGTTTTACAGGGTAGTACGGCCATTGTTTTGGCCTTCGCGGGCCATCGCTGGTGGCGTCGTGCGCCAGGAACCCCCCACGGGACGACGCTGGATTGGACAAAGCGGGCCCGGTGACGTACTTCGTTGTTCTCAAAACAAAATTACTTTGCGAGAAGGCAACGTTTTGTAGTGTTATGAGCTCTTTAAGTACGGTTGAAGCCCTCGCAGCCCTATTTTTTGGTAAACTATTTTCTGCTTTTCCCATTTTTTGCTTTTCCTACCCAGGATATTTGCGCAAAACAAAACCAACCAAATGCGGTTTTAGCTTTCCAGCTTTTAATCCTGTTGACAGATCCTTTTTCAGACAAAAGAAAAACTTCGGAGAAGACGTAAACATTCTTGAACATGGGCGTCAGAAGGGGGGGGAGGGGGTAATTTTGAAATTTGACATTTTTCTATTAAATTTTCAGCAAAAAAGGTTGTTTTCTCAGTTTCAAGTTGGGAAAAAGAAGTTTCGCCACTTTTGGCCTCCCTCTGGAAGAATCCTTCTGGCCACCACTGGAAGTATCCACTACCGGCCCCCGCAGGAAAAAATCCTTCCGACGCCCATGGACTTCACCACCATTGCATGAGTTGCCACAACACCTGCCACAGCTGCTGCGATTTGTGTCGCACATAAGAAACATAGCGTCGTGAAAGGACGTTACGAACTCAAAAGTATTGGCAGCAGCATTGCAGGACACAGGCAAGCGGCTTACTACTAATTTTAAAACAAGTTTGGTTTTTACCTGTTTAACGCACTAGAGTTCAAATCTATGAAGAAATCAATAATGACGATATTCATTTCAAAAAGTTATGAAATCCCACAAGAGGTTACAACAGTTTACACGCTATCAACTTATCAAGGACACGCCACGTTTACTGATTTTACCTGTTTGCAAGATCTTATACTATTTATTTGCAAAACCAAGTAACGAGTCTTCACAAAGGCGACACAAGTGAATCTATCTGCAAATCTTTCAATAAGAAATCGATTTCACATAACACTTACGCATACTCATTTCGGGAGTTTTGTTTGAATAAGATTTCACGACTGACGATACGTACTGTTATGTGAAATCGATTTCCTATTAAAGCAATGGCCCTTAAAGTTTTAACGCCTCAATAACCCTAAGTCAAATTTTCATCAATCAGGATACGCCTTTTCAACAAAAATTACCAGCAAAGCCAAGGGGTATCAANTCATAGTCAATCTGAATAGAAGTAAGTCCAAGTTCTTAGAATGAAGACTTGAGTCCGGATTTGGACTTTACTTCCCAACACTGTTGAATATCCCCAACATCTAATCTCAATACCCCCTGGGGATATTGAGGCACCGCTTTAAGAACCTCTGTATTAAAACAATAGCTGATTGATTCACTTGTGTCACCTTTGTGGAGACTACAGTTACTTGAATATAGATTTGTGCAAGTTTGAATAATCGCAAGGAGATGAAAGCAGAGCCCAGTCGGCCGATTCCTCGAACGCATGGAGCAAACCTAGAGCTTTTAATTGTTTGTAAGATCCTGTTTCATTTTTAATATTTTTGTTATATATCACAAATGCGTGTTAATTTGCGATCGCACGTACTTTAGTTCAGAAAAACTCATGTTTCTAAAGCACTTGCAAATTTTCCGATGTACATTTATCTTATGTAACCAAGGCTCACACACTGCACACTGACAAGCTGGATAAACTGACTACCGCATGACTGACAGATTCTTCAACCAATGCTGCTGGTCTTCAACAAGCAGACGGCAAGTGTGTCGTCCGCAATCCTATGGTCAAGTTTTCCAACGAACCTGGCACGATTAAACACAGTCTCGCCTCCCTAGCTTTTTCCTAAAAACAAAGGTCAAACGAACCATGCGATATAAATAGCTTGTTTTGAAGGTTCGTCGTCCGTTCAACCTCCAGTGCCGTCCGCCGAACACTTGTCATTTGTCAAGTGACAATCACAGCCTTGTCCTTTCCCACGTGAAAACTAACACCAAGAGCGGTTTGAGCTTTTCCGACGAAAGTTTGCAAATCTTTTGACAATTTATTTTTGATTGCGGTGGTGATATTTCATTCAGCAGAAACTGAATTTTTTGGGCGACCAAAGTTCATGTCGTCGTAATTGAAAAGAAGCGACAATCCGATGGCATACAAGTTGGTCAAACGAAAAAAAAATTTCTTATCTTAAAACTACTGTTTGGAAACTCGTAAAAGACGTTGATCAGCGTAGATATTAAAAAGTTCAGCTCCCAAATTTTGCTCCTAAATTTTTCGCTCTTGTGCTATCTGACCAAGATGATGAAATCGATCTTTAAAATGGAAGTTGCATGTATATTTGAACTATTGTTGGCTTGCCTGGACCGAAAGGCCCGAGTAAGCAGATCTGTGTTTACCTTTTTGGAAAATGACGATCAAGAGATTTTGAAATGCAGCAAAATGTCATCAGCATTAGTTTTTCATGCTGTTACAAAAGCCGTTTATTATTTCCACTGAAATTAATTATTTCCATTCTGTCTGTAGTTCACTTGCGTTGTCGCTTCCAAACTATGCTTTTCAAAGCAAGAAATCTTTTCCCGCCGGTTTTTTCCCGTCACTTGCTGTCGCTCTGGCGCACGCTTGTCGCGTTGATCTTGCAGTTTCCCGTGTTCTCCATTTCAACTCTGCATGACAAAAAACGCTCTTGTTAGATACGAAAACATTGGCTCGTTTACAGCATTTTTTCTAACCTACCAAGTTAAGCTTAACAAAGGTACTTTTTTCTGAGTTGCGTTAAGAAAACAATTCAAGTAAAGTTGTGACTGTCATGCAAATAATCGTGAAACCAAACTACGCAACGTTCAGCATGGTCGGGGGTGGCCGCGGATCCGGAGTGCTGGAGTCGACTCCGACAGGATTCTGCGTTTTTTTCGGATCGGGAGTCAAAACTTTTGAAAACCTGTGTCCGGATCCGAAGCCACTTTTTATTTTCGGCGGAAGTAGGAGTCTGCGTAGTCTAAACCAAACGGAAGAAGGGTTTAGGCAAGATGTGATTTTTGGTTGCAGAGATGGTTTTCGGAGTTTCAACAGGATTCGGATTCTCAAATTTGAAAAAACTTTGGACCTGGATCCGGATTCGAAAATTTTAGAACTGGAATCGTGCGGAGTCTGAAAATGTGACTCCGGCCACCTCTGGCATGGGTGCAGCAGTGGCGCTGTGGAGGTCTGGGGGGCATTACAGGGTTTGCAGTGTGTGTTTGCCGCATTGCTGACCGACAGTTAACCCTAACCGCAACTGAGAAAAGCTATCAGCAATAGTAGTCGGTGCAGGAGCACTTGGTTTTCTCTCTGTCTGGTTTCTTATGCGTTATTGAACTGACCGCACGGCACATTCTCAGTGAAAGTTCGTGTTCATTGCGAGATCGCGTCGAAGTGGGAGAGACGGGCACGGATCAGGCCCGTAAATAAGCGTGGGCCGGGGTGCGAAGCCCCCGCTGAAAAATTTTCGTCACCCTTGCAAAAATCTTTCGGGCATAGTTTAAAAGGGAGCTTTTAAAACCCCAGTATTTCTAATCGTGCTTGTTAATGTCACGCAGTTTTTAATGGCACGTCATGATTCATAATAATAGGCACCAGTTTTTCTTAGTTTCCGTCTGTTCCGAGACGCGGTGTTAATTACTAAATCGTCAGTAAAGCAAAATGTTCTTGAAAGAATGTATGAATCTGTCAATAACGCACCATATTTAAAAAAAAAGATCAACAACACACCATATTTTTTAAAAAGGATCGATAACACACCGTATTTTTAAAAAAGGATCAATAGCGCACCACATTTTTAAAAAGGATCAATAACGCACCATATCTTCGAAACAGTCACAGGAAAGTCCCTAGTGCCTGGATGGCTCAATACTTAAATAGAAGATTCAGTGAATCACAATTAGAGTGTCCACTGGTTGGCAATATACGCCAAGAATGTTCTGAGCCTAAAACTTTTGGACACCGATTCTAATGCTGTGGGTATGCTCAACTCATTGCTGGATTCAAGCGTGTGCATTGTTTTCGGTCGCACGCGGGCCTCCACACATAAATGCGTAGCTTGCTGACCTTACGAAACTGTTCGAGAATAATAAACCTAAGAACTGGTTTTACGAAATTTTTTTTACGAATTGGTAATAAACAAAGTGTACAAGACACTTTTTCCAATGCAGAGACGAATATGTGCGGTTATACCCAGTGCTCACGATAGATCAGCAACAGCAGCAGAGAAAAATCATTTATAGCAACACCGAATTTTATCGAAAACAGGCCGCGCATAACGATGACGCAAGAACGCGTGAATGATCAAGCCGGAATGAAAATTATCGCTAAAAACTGATTTGTTATGTCTCTTCAGAAACCCAAGTCAACGTACGCTACGCACGTAAGCGGCAATGTATTGCACAAGGTCGAGAAGTTCAAGTACTATGGGGTGACATGGTATACACGAGTGATGGAAGACAGAACAAGGAGATTGATACACGGATTGGCAAAGTAAACACGGTTTGCGTCAGCTTCATCGTACCGTCTAGAGTCATTCGGTGGCCACAGAAAGTGAGCCTTGAAACCCTGAATAGCCTTCAGTTTTTTAATATGTTTTCGTTCCGATTCTCACCTAGGGTGATTTCCGATTGAATCACTTCTCCCTGCAAAGAGAGATCCAAATACCATGGTTCGGCCACTTCTACGGAGTACTAAAGTAATTAGCGATGCGAGTCCTGTTGTTTGCGGCTATACGCTTGATTCACTCGGTAAATTTGGCTTTCGTGCCAAATCGGGCTTCAAAAATAAACGTCGGGTTCGGGCTTGTGATTTTGGGGTCGGGCAGGGTTCTTGTGATTTCTCGGGCCGGGCTCGGGCCGGGCTCGGGCCGGGCTCGGGCCGGGCTCGGGCTTCAAAACGAGGCCCGTTTACAGCTCTGCACCAAAGGGAAAGCGACTAACAGCCCGACCAAAGACCAAGTGGCTTAAATATACTGCGGCCTGGCTTGATCGTGCCTTGATGTGCAGAACTGTCAGAAGTTGTTGAAAACCGTTAAGTATAATTAAAGACCTCCTTGGGCTGCCAACCTTTGTGAACAAAAAGAAGTGTGGAAATTTAGTGCGTGATACGTTCTGAGAAACCTTCATTACATCTTCAATGACCAGCTTGCTGCTGGAGAGATAATCGTTTGATAGGTAGTAGTTATTCAGACTAAGTGGCATTTTCTAAACTTATCCCACTTACTACGTAGTGCTCCTTTACTGAAAAACCAGGCTTTTAGAACCACGGAAGCATGGCCGTCGGAAAGGGTCATGTCCTCCCTGGATTTTGAAAGTTTGGCATACTCACATGAAAATTTTAGCAAAAAAGGTTGTTTTCTTAGTTTCAAGTGGGCAAATCAAAATTTCACCATTTTTGGTCACTCCTGGAAACATTCATGGCTGCCATTGAAAAAATCCACTGTCGGCCCTCCCCTGGAAAAGTTCTTCCGACGCCCGTGCTCGAAAGCAAAATCAACATTTAAGATCTTGAAGAAAATGCTGTAAATGTGTATGAAATCAAAATTAGAACGAGACGCACGCTGCCTATTGGCGAATTACCTAAGACTTTATCAAGTTAAGAATCGCCAAGAAACGCTCCTAAATCATTGTTTTCGAAAAATCCGGCCCGGAAGGTCAGCGGAAGGTCAGTCCACCCGTCTCGCTGTCGCTTGTTGAATTTACTTGATGCAATTGAATGAGCACGTCACAATTCAAATAGAAATTTTAAAAACTGGTCTTCAAGCGGTCTCTTTACTGGACCCGGTAAGATTTGGGCCTGGAACGAAGAAATGAATGCGAACTTCACCGCGCTTTCCAGCTCGGCAAAAGGAACGTTCCAATGACTTCTGCACCACTGGGGATGTCCGTGCTTGCGTGGCTTGGAGATGACCTTTACAGTCTTCACAAAGGCGAAGAAATCGAATCACGCAGCAATTTTTTTTATTAGGAAGTCGATTTCACGTGATTCTAAGCATCCTCAGTCCTGAAATCATTTGAATAAGATTTCAGGATTATGGATGCGTGCATTTACGTGAAATCGATTCCTTTCAAAAAATTGCTGGTTGATTCGACTGCATTGCCTTTGCAGAGACTAATTACTCAAACACAAATATGTGCAAGTCTGAATTATCGTTAAGTCGTGAAAGCAGAGTCATTTGGCTGATTACTCGAAAGCCTTCAGCAAACATAGAGCTTTAAAAATTGTCAATATTCATCGACACGCAAATTATCAACATTGATGCTGGTGGAAAGTTACTTCTACCGTCGATGCCTCTTTCTTCAAAATACCGTCGATGCCTCTCTCTTCAGTGACTTTCGTAATCCAGTTGCTACGAACGTGCTAAGGCTGGTTTCCATGAGGCGGAAGTCAAACGTATTGTTCGCCCCTACTTGGGGAACTACGATACGATGGACCACTTCAAAATAGATCTTCAGTGTCCTTACAAGGTCAAATGCACGAGGCTTGCTGCGCACTAGCGGCGCCATGCGGTCAAAAATGTTGCTGTCAATTTTCAAACTTACCGGTAATTTATGAAGAGAAGCACTGAAGCATTCTTTGTTGTATTGATAGTTTGCAATAGCTGCGGTCACGTTTCCAATTAATTCTCTGGCGAATGTGCGACTTCTTTTGTAGGAATTCCACACAGATGTTGTTTTTGCGTTGAAGATTTCCGATGTGATCTGCGTAACGAGCCGAGGTTTATTTCAAACTGACAATTGTGAGTTGAAAGTCAGTCGAAAGAATGGTTGGTGGATTAAGAGTCACACAACTCAATCCCACAGAATATTAAACTTTTCGGAAGTAGTTTGTTGAGGTTGGTAAATGACATTTGTTTACTACCAGTTTCCACAGAACAGCCTGTGTCAAGATTTTTACCACATTGCAAAGAAATAAGACAATCGCTCGGTAGTTTCATCACAATCCAGAGTGTAAGATCTCATCGGCAGCCTTTGGGTGAAAAACCGTTCGTGCCGGAAGGGAAGGTAAAATTCATATTCGTTTCACTAAAAAACTAAATCACCAATGAGCAGCAATATTAATTTAAATGCTGGAATCTCAGGTCAAAATGTGACCTAAGAAACTCTGATTCTGGGCGATTTGACAGGTGACATGAACCGACACTTTCGGAGTTCCACACCTAAAGGTCAATATCCATCGCCCGTGTTTTGCAACAACTATCGATTTTTTTCTTTGCTCTGGTCTACATTTTCTGTTAGGCACTTCCAAAATATTTACCTTGTGATAATTTTAGCCCTATGTGGTCCTAGTCAGCAAACAGAAAACACAGTAGCTGTGAGTTTGAATGGCGGTCGCATTCGCTTTGATCAAGCAAAACAAAACCTTTAGCCGGCCGTATGTGTCACTGTTCTGTATCAAGACGTGTGATACACTTGGCAATATTTTTCTCCAGTACAATTCATGCACAGTTCAGGCACGATGATATCTTTTAATTTAGGTCGTATAAATTTATGCTTGTCTTCAGTATCGTCTACACGTGCCACCTAATTCTTACCGTGAAGGGTTGTGTATAAGCGTTTCTCTTGCGCTCTACCTCTTGTGTTCTTTCAAGTTTTAACTAATGCGATATGGAATGTGCGTCGCAGCCAAACACGTAAATGAACAAATAAATAAGTAAAAATACATCAGGCAACGAAACGTATCTATGGGTTCAGACAGTTTTTTAACATAATCTGAGCTGTTTAGTAGAAGGACCATAGTCCGACACAGTGTTATGGCAATATCAGCACCAACAGGTTCATCTGGATTAGTTTTAAAGGCACGAGGAGGGGTTGTTGCGTAGCACCCTCGCTTTTCTGCGTTTGATGCGGGCAAAGTGTGGGAATACACACAAGAGCTTTTAACAGTGTTTATTGAGTTTTCTTTTCGTTATAATGAGCACTGATTGTATTGTATAACGTCTTCACTCCCACACGCAACGCCCAGTAGACTCAAGTATACTCGGCATCAACAAGGAACACACAGTCAGATACACAAAAGAACGCGAAGACAGATAGGTGGCAGTAGTAGAAAAGCATACGCTTAATAGCACTAACACGATTACTTTGATGAAATACATGCGTAGATATGTGGTACTAGTGAGGAGCACACGCATGAAGTGGCGTAATCAGCCCAAAATTTTGTTTGGGGGGCAAACCGTTTGACTTCAAGCGAGCAACAGCATTTTGTTTGGGACACCGAAAGCACAAAATGGCAAGATAAGTTAGAAATTTGGGGGGATGGCCCCCTTGTCCCCATGGCTACGCCCATGCAGGCATGGATGGATTGGAGGCAACACAGTTTCTACCATATTTAGCACCGTTGTATACTGATGCGATTAGTTGCAAGCAGACCGATTTATAAAATGAGTTATTTGTAAACTTGAAGTATTGCTCTCCTGATTTCTTCACTGTTTTCTTGATTTCTTTATCTTAAACCTGCGGGGTGCCAATTAACTATTTGCCTCACCCGAGACTAGTAGATTTTGCCATCCCAATACATATAAAATGAACATCAGCAATTACCCTAATAAGACGACCTAAATTACTTCGCACCAATTTAATTTACTTTCCATTTCACAACTAAATGTTCAACAGCAAAACAATGCGATGTTGCCAAAAAAGTACCGCAAATGCAGAATTTATAACTGAAAGTTGGCTATTGTGCAGCTTTCAAACTTAAAAGTAAAAAACGTCGGTGATGCCCATTGCCCATAGCTGTAACTAATCTGTGAAACGCTGGCCAGTGTTTGCACTGTCATATTCCGCCGTCGGGAAACCGAACGGCAAGTAAAATGAGCCACTGTTCCAAATGTCGCTGTTTTTCGAAAGACCAGATCCCCTTTGTTCCACTATTCGCTTCAAGCCCAACTTGCAACTGTTTTCAAAGTCCACCAGTTACGTCAGTGTCTTTCAACCGTGGTTCCGCGGAACCTCAGCGTTCCGCGAGTGGCTGTCAGGGGTTGCGCCGAAACAGACCGAAATTGTCAGAGACGAAATTCGCGACCACAGTACTACGCCGTTGTAGCAGTCCCACTGTTTCACAGGTTTATTACAGAAAGCAGGATAAGCACTTGGATCACTGCATAGGGTTCCATGACCAACTCAATCATTTGCGGAAGGTTCCGCTGTAGCAAAAAGGTTGAAAAACGTTGAGCTACATTCTATTAATGGCAAGCGAGCAAATCGTAACTCGACCTCTATTCGCAACAAGTAAATCGATCAAAAAATAACACTACTGACTGCATGATAAAGGCCGCTGCCGCGCAGCTCTTTGCTCTAACAAACCATCAAGCTTATATATTGGCGGCGTGCCAGAAGATTGCGCATCGCAGAAGCATTGGCCTGGTGAGTCACGGATCAAAATCGTCTACTGAGAGCATGTACTCGAACAACCTCGAATAACGAGCTACCCGCAAACTCGTACACAACTGTGGATGGTGGCCTACTCGCAGTGGTGTGCTTAAGGGGAGGCGAGCGAGGCACTTGCCTCGGATGCCTTTTTTAAAGACCCCTCGAGGTGTTTCGAGTGTATATTTACCTCATTTTTGGTGAAAAATGAATTGTCCACTGACGCAATATACTTCGGAGCAGATCATAAGTAAGTACTCTGCTTTCAAAATCTAAGGGGCCCGCAACAGCCACTGCAATGTGTATAAGTACTCTGCTTTCAAAGGCCCCCCAGTCAATGGTCGTGCAGAGGGGGGAGCGAATGAGTCGACAGCCCCGGGTATCCAAGCCAGGGGCGCATCAAAAGAATGAAATTACAAAAATTAAAATGCTCTAAAATGTAAATAGATAATTTTTCCCATTGTAAGGCTCCTAACACATGCTGCATGGATTTACTTTTGCGAAACTTGTTTTTTGTCAACACAGTTTTTACGTATTCAAATGCCAGTAAATCTCACATTCTTCAGTACCAGGGACCTACACTCTATAAGTGTGCGGCGCACACCCAATCAAACTGACAGTGACGTGACTGTTTCCAGATCGTGCGATCAAGGGAAAATCACAAAAACGGATTGAAAGATAATAACAGTATATGGACGTTTAATTTATTTTCTGAGCCAAATTTCAAAACTCCCCTATTTCAGCTTGCTTGATTTAGCTGACTTTTTGATGCATCACTATTTTCTCGTTTCGTTTTTTGATGTGTCAACCCTGGGTGTGCACTAATACAGCCGCACACCTGTGCTTGCATCATGTGCATCATTTCGTAATTCGTTATTAATTGGCAGTTCAGGCGGATTGATCATGACGTCTCACACAAGCCCGTATTTGTTCTGTTCCCCCAACAGCTGTACATATCACAGCCACGTAATAAAAAACGAAAGTAGTCTTGCGTACTTCATGCGCATTCTCAATTCTTGTGTGGTTTAGCAAGTTTCAAACTGTCAACCCTGGGTGTCCGCCATCCCAGTCGCATACCTTTGTTGCTCGACTGCTATTCGACGAGACATTCGCAAATCCTGCAGGATGTTTTTGCAGTAGTGAACAGCCCTGCCGTAGCGTTGAATGTGTTTTACTCCACCTTTTAATGCGCCACCTTATATTCTTGCAGTTGTGAACTGCGTTGACGTGGCATTGAGTGCGTTCTACCCCCGTTTTAACGCGTTGCCGGATATTTTTGCAGTTATGATCTACTCTGTCTTAGCGTTGACTGAGTGCTGTGATTTACTCCGGTCTCCGAACTTGGAGCGCTGATATATTCATGACAGCGCCACAGTGTACAACAAAGAATAGGGAGAATGCATGTACTGTAGAATAATATGCATGTTGTGTCAGCAAACTTCGCCAAAACGATGGTTTGCAAACGTGAATATGACGTCATATTGTGACGTCACAAACAACGTTTGTCCAGTAACAATGACCACCACACGACACTGTTCAAAACTATAATTTGGTAAGGGGGCATACAATCAAGCAGTCGCCCCTGGCATCACCACACCACCGCCCCCAGCAGCAATTGCAATGTGTAGTAAGTACTCTGCTTTCAAAGGGGCCCCAACCGCCACTAATGTGTAAGCGCCATGTTATTGAATGTAAGAATCTGCTTGGTTGTTGCCTGTGGTTTGCCTGTGGTTTCGAGTGCCTTTAAGGACATGGTTGTGAACAAATTCAGAAAACCAAGCGTATTTTCAGAGGGAAAGCATGTTAAAAACTTTTTAGTTTATTGATGGTGATTGCAGAGAAATGGGAAGCAAAACAAGAGAAGTGGGAACGATGCCAACTTGCTATCACTTAACTTCTATGTGTTGGTAGCTTTGTCTTCCCAACTTTCAGTGTTATTAAAGTAATGTATCATGAATACCTTTTTGCATTTTCTACTATGTCCACCATGTCGTAGTTTCAGGAACGTATCCTTGGGTTGCTCGCATATCCCCTTCCTAAGCTTGATCAAAAAGTCTTACCACGGTTGGCTGAGTTCATCATCAGATGGCCCCCTTTTTCAGCCTTGCCTCGGGTCCCCTCGATCCCAAGTCCACCACTGCCTACTCGCAAACTCGTATAAAACTTCAAATGATGAGATATTCGCAAACAGCGTGAAACAAAACAATTTGAAATTGCTTCAATGGGGAAGCTCCTTTGACCGTTGAAGACACTGACGATGTTTGGATAAAAAATATTAGCAACTAGGATGATTAATAAAATAACGCTGTTGATCAGATCATTGTACAGGTAGTTCTGATAAAGACCAACCTTAGCCTCATATGGCCTTATTTAAATTTCTGGATTTTCTTGAAGTTGAAGCCTCGTGCAAAAGTCACCTGAACTCTGCCTTGCACACTGGATTGTGAATATTTTCCACATTAGATCAGCACCACGTTGGCTCATAATTGGACAAGAATTTTTTCAGCTTTTCCAAATTAGTTCAGAATAAAAATATTTAGTTTTCCGGAATTAGATAAGAATGACGGAATTCGCGAAAACTAAAAATTAACTGAAATCCAAACTAGAAGTTCATTTAATCAATTCAAGTTTAATTCATACCAGATCGGAATTCATTGCAAAAGTATGGCGGGTTTCGCTCTGAGAAATTCGCCTGGATTACTGAAAACTCATTCCAATGTAGCTGAAGTTGCTGTCGAAAGCTGGTAAAAGTACTAGCAAGTGTTCGTCACAATGGCTACTATGACGGGTTCCTGGATTAAATGATGTGATGGTGGCGTGGAACTTTCATCTATTCGTTGCGCTTTCCTTGTACGAGGTGCATCCTTGAATTATTTGCTGAAACACGCCGATGGACAAAGTAGCATTTTTGGTAAAACCAGAAAATTTGATTAGAAGTACAATTGGAGCACAGCAACTTTTCACAATTAGAATTGGCGGCATTTTGTTCAAAATTAGGATTTCTCGACCTGTGGGCCACGGAAGAATTTTGACGGGTCACGGCTTGGTATTATTGAAATTGAGGACGCTTGCAAGCGATGCCAGATTAACCATTAGGCTACTAAGGCTATAGCCTAAGGCCCTGGAAAAATTCGGCCCACAATTTTTTTGATATATTGTTTTTATTACAAGTAACTACGATTTACCTCGTAAAATTTAATTATAGGCCCTTCTCTAGTGAACAGCTTTAGGCCTACAGTACCCCTAATCCGGCCCTGCAGGATCAACCTTTTAATCGAAAAAGTAGGTAGCTTTTGAGCCACAAAAGTCGTAGTACGCTCTCTTTCGTCATTATGTGTTGTAAATTATTGCGACATGGAAATTTCTACGCAGCTTACCACGTTTGTTGTGCAAGATATGCAGTTACTGAAATCATTTTGAGGCAGACTGGCGACTCTTGTTACCATGGAAATGAAATCTGGAAGCAGGGTTGATGTGGAAGATAACTAGATCTGTGCATTATCATCTATTGACCCTCTAATATCTATGCTTTCTACAACAAACAGGCTCAGCCTTCGCATTGAATGTAGCGCACGTTGTGTTATTAAAAGTTGTTTTTATTTCTGTTCTGTGCTGGACAACAGTTTTTGCATTGGAGAAGTTGTACAGTTGGCAGGCTACGGATCCTCTGTTTTTTTATTAATTGGCCTACATGCTTGAAAGGGTTGATAACCCCTACTCTAAATCGTCTGATTAGACAACCAGAATTATCTAGTAGTCTACGTCTGTGGTGATTACGGTCTTTTTGCAATGCCCACGTAGAGTTTTTGCTGATAGAATTCTCAGCTCTCATAAAAACCATTTTATCTTTGTGCATGTCTTTCAAAGAACGCCACTGGAAAAAACAAGGCTAGAAATTACATCCCATTTCTACAAAGCACAGCATAATTAAAGTTGCTTAGCTTGCATGGAAAAAATGCTTACCAGCAGTGGCTTATCCACGTTAGTATGCACTATGAACCCGAAACAAATAACGCCTTTGGCACTCGCCTGCGCAGATTGTATTGGCATGCGAGGAGACTTTCTCTGGAATCTCTGTTTTTTCTCTGAAAATAAAGTGAAAAACAAAAACGTCATCGGTTTCTGCGACAGTTGAAAGTTATAGGCTTGCTGCAAGCTTTCGAGGATCATCCATTGTGCTTTCTTCTTTTTGCGATGATTCAAACTTGCACATAACTGTAAGTGAAGTAACTATATAGTTTCCACAAAGTTGACACAAGTGAATCAATCGAGAATTTATGGAAATCGATTTTCACGTTGAATAAGATTTTAGCACTGGGGATGCGTAGTGTTGCGTGAAATACATTTCCTATCAAAAAGTTTGCTCGATCGATTCGCTTGTGTCTGCTTTTTCCGAAGCACTATATCTCCCAAAAACCTCTGTACTTTCCAAATTTTTTCACAACTCCTACAACTCTCTGCCACAGATGTCAAGATTTTCATACTTTTCATTTTCGGCGCTCCCTAAAAATCTCGGTGCCCGGCAAATCTCCCTCCCCTTGTTCCCTCGGTAACCCCTGCTTCCCGGTCAAACTGCTTTCGTCCATTTTGTCGAAGCGCAGTGCTGTACTGAAGGACATTTTCACCATTAATCAGATCCATTGCAAAAATGAATGTAATTACAGTTACGTTTCTGCTAAACAGTTAAGTATCCGGTTAAAATGAGAATTTTGCTAATGTTTCACCCACGGCCCCTGTGCACAAACGACAAAAACTTGCCATCGCGATGAGGAAACCCAAAGACAAAATTTCTTAACACATGAAAAATTGTACTACGATGCGACGACACTGCCTACTGTATATGCTATCAGTAACAAGCTCTTATTCAAATTGATGGAAGTGTTAAACACCAAGTTGTGTTTGTTTTTCAACTGGGCAAAGGCGTGGATGACCGTAGGTGTGCGTGATAGCGCGAGAAGTGACTTCACCTCCGGACATAAGTCATTGGTGTGTCAGTCACCTCTTTGTTTGGACAATATAAGTTGGCCTTCTCTTTCTGTGCGTTTCAAGGTCTAATAGACACAGCACAGAATCAACAATGTTTAGGGAAAGCGATTTCCACAAATATCCCCTTTGTGCTTGAGACTGCGAAAAGCGTGGGAACACCTTAAGCGAAATTATAATTTTCTTAGGAGCTTTCATGATTTGATAACACAGAATATCTTTGAATGCAGCTAGTTGCAGTCTGAAATTCTGTAAAAATAAAGCAAGACACAGTCGATCCAACAAATTTTTTCAATTCACGCACATCCCATAAAAATGAAGAGCTTTGACCGGCGATGAAAAGCTGATGTCTCGTGAGTTGAGAGCTGTAAGGAAAGTTGGTCCTGGTAGATGTGAACTGAACCTTCAGAACTGGCGGTACGTTTTCAATGCGTTTGATTTTGCTACGTGCTTTAGGAAAGGTGGACGAGGTGAAGTTTAATCGGTACTGCGGCATGCGTGTCGTCAGACAGCGACGTGACCGATTCATCACTTACACCTGCTGCTGATTCCACAGTATTCAAAGCACGAAAAAGAACGCAAGTTTAATTTGGCGTGAAGTAGGAGATTCATCCCAAAGCTTTTCGTCTGACACTTTTCAGGGGATATCGTCAGAATGAAGTGGAGAAACTACCGAACTGGTTTATATACAGAAAAGAAGAGATCTCATTGGTTAAAGCAGTGGCCAATAAGAAAGGGTTTAGGAGATAAGAAAGGCGAGTTCTCATTG
>JGI24158J21664_10000296_pt1 | contig 41654 bp, 30 predicted proteins | sample Ectturendosymbi3_FD_21664 | JGI IMG/M metagenome (IMG submission 21664) | reverse complement strand
CTTGAAACTTTGGAGATGTCTGCTACACAGGCTTGGCCTAATGTAGCTGAAGTTTTGTGTCAATCTAAATAAAATTTTGGAAGTTATTCGACTTTTGGTGATGACCGTTTTTTTTGTGTCACCCTGTACTAAGCAAATAGTTTCAATCACATCACTCACTAATTTTCGTCTATAGTTTCACGTTGATTCAACATTCGGTAAGATTTCGTTTACATTTCCTATAAAAAAATTCAATATTTCCTTTTTCTGTAGCAATGTGATTAAGAAAAGCACATAGGCCACTGCTGTATTAGGGTAGTTCAATGGGATTTTCTTCAATTTCTTCTGAACTTCTGTACGTTTGTCTGACGTTTGCTGTGACGATGTTTCGTCAGCAATATTTGAAAAAATTACTCCAAACTTGAAAAGTCTTCGATAGCTCATTGTCATCGTTTTGTCATCACCATCGTCACCATAGGTTTGATAACTGAGATTCGTTTATCTCACGCAAAGATGATGTGAATTTTCAGTGCTTTCTCTAGGTAAAAAATCTCCAATGACTGCAGCAGAAATGTTCTTGCTAGCCGCATATGCATGAAACAACCGATATCGGATAGAATGTAGGAGAAAAGTTTCAGATATTTCCACCAGAACCGTTGCCAGAAAGTTTTCAATAGGGGTGCTTTGCGTTTCTGCGGGGGGCCTTGACACTCTAAAAATTGACAAAAGCTTCACTGATATACAGTGCTTCATGTATCAGTTTGGGGGCTTGGAGCTTTGTTTGGGGCGCTAAGCCCACCAAAGCCCTCCCTCGTGGCGACGGGACCGATTTCTGCCCGAAATTGTGCGACGTTCCCAGGTTCAAAAGCGGGAGGTCCACTATTATTTGTGGTACACGTCTTAACTGTAAATAAGTATGTTCTCTTTCTGTGGGAAAATTTAAAACCTGATCTTTCCTTGTTTTCCACTATACTTTTTGATTATAACAAATAAATAATAATAATTTACTGAAAGGCATACGAGGGTACAGTGGTTCAAGAGATTTTCACGATGAGTGAAAGTTTTCAGCAACAGTCTTTCTTGTTACATAAGCCGTAATGCAATTTCGTGTGCTTTCTCTAGCTACTGCAATAGATTAAATTATTGGTTGNCGCCTAGAGAAATGTNTCAACAAAGCCTTATAAATACTTTGCATGAAAATTCCTGTAGCTAAAATAACCTGAAAAACCTTAATTTAAATTGACACATATTATTGCTTGAAGTAAACAACTTTTCAGATGGTTTCAGATTTCTGGAGAATGAATTTAAATACTTCTTTAAATCAATTCATTTGTTTCACCAGAGTATGACAAGAGATGTAAATAACCGCCTGTTACTCTCATTCGTGCAACATGTAGACGTTCCACTTTTCTAATCATTTTTTATTTGAAAAAACACGATTCTTACAACTGTTTTTCTATATACAAATTAAAAATTTCCAAAAAAGACACAAAGCAGAATATCACAAACATTCAATGAAGATACAAAATGATATCTAAAATCTTTTTCACAGTCTTCTTTGGAACGTGACTCAATCAGTGGATATTCCAATAGACGTGAAGGTTAGACAGATAAAGGCCGTCTTCGCTTTAGTTTTTCTGGAAGTATTTTGCTGTCCTTAATGCTCTTGCACTCGAGCCTCAAAATTCATCGGTTCACCTGTTGGTTTAAGCAGTGACTTTCAAAATGACACATTCGTTACAGCCATTGTTTCATTTGTGTCGCACTTTATTTGGAACATACTGCAAATGCATACAATGCCCTTCTGAAAGTCAACTGCGTGGATGGCTAACACCTTGGCATGTAAACTATAAATAAATTTAGTAACTGCTAGTTAAGTTGCTATACAAATGAAGTTTGTAGTCCTAGAACTTGTATGAAATGTAGTAGACTGTTTAAAAACTCATCAGGTGGACCATATTAAGCAAATATTACTAAAATTAATTATAGTTTTTGTCTTTATCAGTTTCCTAAGTTTCAAATTACTCAAGTGACAAGCCTTAGCCATATACCACTTCACTTTTTATTTGATGATTTATTTTTAAAAAAATTTTGAGAAATGCTGGGTCAGAAATTGAAATAACTACAACTTTAATCAGTTCGTTTGACAAATTACTCATTTCACCCGTAGAGCTTATATTCTAGTGACAATGCTAAAATATATTAGCCAAGACTTAACACTGCTAGCAGCTGATTTTATTCATGGAATACTTTTTTCCTACCGTCAATATCATCAACTCTAGCAACAGTCAGCAGACATTCAGCAGTTTTTTGTGATTTTTTTTTTCACAAGAAGCAACTATAATTTGTTCTTTCTGTAAAGGGTTGCTTAAGATGTGTGTTAAAGTTAAACTCCACGATAGGTAGAAACTCGAACATAATTACCTTGTTGTGCAACTCCTGCTTACGAAGTTGAATCCTACATTTTGCACATTTACAATGAAGTCGTTTTTTTACAAATTTGACGTGGTGAACTTCAGAGATAACACGCTCATGTAAGAAAGCATGATAATTAGACTGCATACATGCTTTTTATGTGTTTTTCCATGCTGTTTGGTGACGCACAGTCTTAGGCCACTTTTCAAGCATTTGATTACAATCCTTGATGAAGGTTTTTCTCCTACTTTCGTCCATTTGATTAACACAAGTATTGCTGCTTATGTTTTTTGCGGCTGATCGAGCTTCTGCAGTTTCACGTCATAACTGACTCCAAGCGGAGTCATTCACACTGGTGCGTGTGGTGAGTCACATGACTTACAAAGGGCCACGAAAAAAGTTACGGGTAAATGTATACGCGTTTATAATAATGGACAATACTTTCCTTGTTCTCACCTTTCGCTGTGAAGCTCTGGATCTAAGACTTTCCAGTGTTCAGAGATGCAGGCCCAGGCAGAGAGTAGTTTTCTTTCCATGCTGTCCAAGCAGTTATGAAAGTTCCACTGATGATAATCGCAAAGGTCGAAACGTTGCCAGTGTGGACGTTGAGTGCATAAAAGACAACGAAAAGTCTAATAATCTTAAAAATCATTCCTATATGTGTTTTTTTTCTGTCCTCTAATAATTATATCCATTCACTTTCTGAACATACAGTATTAGCTTAAGACGATTGAAAGCAATTTCGAAAACAATTCGTTGCGAAACTTGCAGTATGATTCGAGGCAAGCATGCTGTTCAACTACAAAAACTGGACACCTCTTCAATATCCCAAATTGTCCTTGCATTTAATTGTCTTGCACTAACTCGAAAGAGATGCTGGTGCACTTGGTCGTCATAACAGAGGGGCACTCCATTGCGTGACAAATGTTTCCTACGTCACAATGCAAAAAGTCTTCGGAAATCAAGCGCAACCGTCCAGAGAAGAATGCGTGACGGTGGCGCGTCGATGTTTGCCAGCTCAGTATGTTCAGGTATAGCCGTGAAGACAAAGGCACATTGTACACGTCTTTTACGCTAAAGTCGAGATAGAGTTGAGACTTGCAGACGTTTTCTTAATATTGAGTTTGTTACAAAAACTGAAATGAAGAAGTAAAAAGTAAGCCAGTGTTGAACAATGTCATTCATAGGATACAACCTGCTTGAGACGGGAAGGCGAACAGTTATGTTGCGAACACATTTAAACAACTCGGGAAGCTTGAGCTTACATCCAGAATATACTAGGGAGGAATGAAAACAAAGTCCTTCCAAATTTTTGAAGTCAGAATTTTCATTCGCAGTTGCACTCAAACTACAATACTTTTTCCAGGCACCACAGTTTCAAGACAGCTTCTTTAGAAAGTGATTTTATGCGCGCTTGGATGTTGATTGAAAATTGAAGAAAAATAGCTATATTTCACCAATACATGCTGCTCTGTTGCAGGAGAAAGCATGCATCTAAGACCATTTCGGATGCGCTTGCTGTTTCATGTTCTATCGCACAAGTGAACTTAAATGCTAAATTGCTATTGAAAAAAAGAAAAAATGAAAGGAAAAACGACATAAAGTATAGCGTGCGGCATCCAACAAGAAAAAATAGAGGTAGAGCATGTATTTCGCTTGAGCCATCGAAGAGAACGCAGAGCAGGCATGCGGTAAATCGCATAGCGCTGATAACGCCACCAGGCAGGGTTAAGTGCGGTGTGAGACGAAGGCATCGGTTTTAAGACTGATCACGTCCAAGCTTGTTCGAATTCATGCTGGACAGATGCTGAAAATGTGGATGGTATGGCTTGTCGGCTTAACGCAACGCTTCTCAAACATCGCTATAATTACGCTATCAGAACAAACAAACAGCCGCCTGCATTGATGCTCAGGCTATTTAGACCTGATGAGATTGTCGCTTGGCTATAACAAGGTCGTCGGCACGATGACTTTGCAGCTGATGAAGTTAAAAACAGGTTTTAAAAGGTTACTGCAGTCGCAATCCTGCTAATTTTCACTTCTAAATTTATGTGCTTTAAATGTTAAAGATCGATTTTTTTGCCGCGCTATAATGTCGGAAGACAAGCACCTGCAGCTGGGTGAAAGACAATAGTCAGTAGTTTGTCGTCGCCGTGCTTAAAGCCTATCATAAAATGAAGCAAGATTAGTGCACATTGTGCACCAGGAATGTATGTAAAGAATGGAGACTGGAACTGAGTGCGGCATTTTTACCAATCGTGGCCGTTTTTTTTAAGCTGTGTTCTTGTCTTTTCAGCGAAAGAAAACTTAGACACAGGCTTGTGGCGCTTCACCGCCGTAGCCATCGCAAAGCATATTGCCAAAGGGCAAAGAACAAGCGAACGCTAAGACGTCACCCGTCGCCATTTATTCCGACGAAGCCTTCAAAGTTTTTGCGGGCTAAATTCAAGCACAGAAGACCCGGTTGTGACAAACCGAGACTCTTTCGACCACGACGACATCGTTTGACGCGAAGCCTTTGTTCCAACCTACTGTGACGTTTCACAAAATTCAAGCGGCAAATCGAAGTAAGTATATGTTCTATACAAAATGATGAACTCGGCTGGTTAGCAAGGCTTAAACATGAAACAGCGAAATTGTATGATATCGAATAATTGCTTTAAACGTCGCACCTGCTTCTTTCCATGAGAACTTTTACTTAAATGCGCTGATGTGATATGACTCGCTACACAAGTGCTTATGCTTGATGCTGGATGTAGGACCCGCTGTTATTCCGTGAGGCCGCCCTAGCTAACCACGGTTGCTTTGTATCAATCGCTTTGACGCTCGTAAGGACCTTTTGATATCCACGCGCTAAAGCAAGATTACAGGAGAGAGCGTGGGCGAAGCGTAATGAAAATAACTGGTGACAACGCAGCTGGAGTAAATTTTGAAATGCAGGAATGCTAACAGAGGGATTTTTTGCGTGTCCTTTCGGTAGAAGCACACACCAAACCATTTGTCTCAGGGCTGTGAGTTTTACTTCAAAACATTTTTGTTATTTTCCAAAATTCTGCACATCCAATGAAGAAAAAGTATTCAAGCAGTTAGTCACCACAAAGGTGACGCAATCAAACCTATCAGCAAATTAAAAATAAAGTTTGTTTCGACTGCGTCACCCTTGCTGCGACTCGTTACTTGAACATAGATGTGCGAGTGCGCATGTCAGAATCATCACAAAGTCTTAAAAGCAGAGCCCAGTCCACTGATTCCTCGAACGTTTGTAGCAAACCTAGAGCTTTTAATTGAAGAAGAAGTATGTTGTTAATTTGTTAGGCGAACACCTGTTCCTTGAGCGCAAATAAGTTAATTTTTTGCAAATTTTCGTTGCCAACATCTTCGGTTCAGGTTTTTTAAGCCTTTCTGCAATTTGAAATATTAAATAGCAACATTTAGAAGAAGATGCTCTTTCGGTAAATGCGTGCGTAAAAATGCATCTACGAAGCAAAATTTTACAAATGAATTTATTGCCTTTTGCTTGAGTTGAATGTACGAATTGTGCATAGCAACTTTTTTTGAGATACATCGGATTTTAGAGTTAAAATCAGGGTGTTTTTGATGATTCTTTGACACTGTCAGTATGAACGACACTTGCGCTTATGTACGCATTTGTTCCTAAATTAGGAAGTAACGCTCGCAAACTAAGGAAGAGATAGTTTTTCTCTTTTTGGAATTCTCTCAAAGCTTGCATTCATTTTTTTTAATAATCTGGTCGACTTTTTGCGGTCAAAAAAAGCGATACGGTATTTTTTCAGATCTTTTGCGGATGATTCTTTAGTGTTCTAGCTGTTGTTTTTCTTGTCACTTCGCCATTGTAGGCTTTCTTCGCTTCGTCACCAAAGGTGGCTGACGTTTCTCCGTTATCTTGAGCAAATAATGGCTGCGTAGAAAAAGAGTTGCGCGGTTGCGCGCCTAATTAAGCCTTTGCTTTGACTGAACGTTTATATAGATACGCTGGTCGTGAGGCATTGATAGTTGAACGCCGGATGCGAGATGAATATTGTGCGTAGAGTCGCAGCGTTGCCAGTACCTAACAGTGGAAAGACTTATACCGTGAGAATATACAGTCATTATGTATCATTAAGGAAGACAGGCATGCAAAATGGCTACTAACATTTTGTAGAAATGCATACTTATCGGGTACCTCGCCCAGCTAAAGATTGGACAGCGCATTCTGCTGCTAGGATCGTTCCGTTCTTTCCTCCTACTTTTGTCGAGAAACATAGCACTTTAGAAAATGTAACGGAGACGACACCAATTGACTGCAGCACACTCGAGATTATAGGGCCTTACGAAACAGCTGCAAATACCTGTACGGACAAAAGTTGTTTATTTCACTACTAGGTCATATGCAAATGCAATTCGAATTTCACACCAAGTGCAAATGTCAGTGAACTGAAACTAGAAATGTTTGATGTTCGCATCAGTTTTGAAGTCACGCCGCTCCAGTTTTAGGTACTTGTCAGCTGTTTCGTGTTTTGCTTTTTCCGTTGTTGATGCGATGTGCAACTAGTTTTGCGCAGGACTTTGTTTAAGAATGAATTGTGGAATATTTCCACTGACACACACGTTGCGTTTTTGCAGTTTTCGACGGGCTTTCTTTAATATCATTTGACATCACGTGCCTGGCATCCCACCACGCACCTGTAGGAAAGCGCTACAAATGGCTGCTGCCGTGGCTGTGAACTACCTACCGCCCACCTTCAGCTCTCCCAACGCCATACCAGATACTCTGTTCCATTCGCAAGCGCTCGAACAGACCGTGACGGTTTCCGAGGTACCCGCGTCCTTTTCCCCTGTCTCGTCGCCCGAGATCGTAGGCTACGACTCGACACCCATTGCTGCCGAACACGGCTGCATCGACGTCCTTGGCGAGGTGAGTTTGTTTACGTTTGAATTGGCAAGTCTCGTGCAAGCAGAGTAAGCGATTTGGCTTAGGCCAGCAGGCGAAGCTTTAACAGTGGGTGAAGCTTTGTTTTTGTTGATGGTAAGCGACCGCGCTCGCATGCATCGGCAGCTTTGTTGTCGTCGCCCGAGGTGTTGACGAAACACCAGTTTTTCGGAGAAGGACACTTTCAGTGGATCACTTACCTCAGCCTCTTTACGGGTGATCAAGCGCTTCAGCCCTGAACTTTTTAGCAACTGCCGGGTTCAGGGGCAGGAACTTAGTCATCGCCGTGGTAAACAAGCGGACTTCTCGAACTGCCGTCACCTAATTTTGTTCGTTTGAAAACGACGAGAGCACGGGTGATTTGGCAGCGAATTGCCCTATTTACCTCAATTTGCTGTCCAACGCCTGCAGCATATTTGCAAACACTCATAGGATAGATGTGAAGTTGTCTGTCCAGCGGGTTCACTTGCAAGTGGTCTACTCTTACTCGAAGCCCTGTTGGTGAGAACAAACTTAAGGGGTTGCATGCTTGGTATCTGCAAAATAACACAAAAGCTACCTTAAGGTACTGACCGTCAGCCAAAGCATCGCCGGAAAAGGCGCGTTTACATGCGTTAATTTCGCAAAAAGTGACAACTTTTCGGAAGAGCACATTTTTCTCATAACTTATTGGTTTCGACCTGCAGTGCATTTCCGTGCAGCGCGCAACGTTTTATTTTGACGTATATGCGTCCGCACCGCAGTTGTGTGTGCGGCTCCGCTGAAATGCGAAGCGTCATAGTAAAAATAACTTGCCTGGTTTTCAATTCACATCAAGTGCATCGGTGCCCGTCTCCTGACTTCTCGGACTAAAAGAAAGCAACTAGCAAATGCTTTGAGCTCACGGCCACTGTGCAGGCAGTCAAAGCCTTTTGTGTATTGGCGTGCAATAATCTGGAATGTTTTACCGCGACATGGCAGCCTGTTTAACCAAGGTCCGCGCTTGCGTCTATTGAGTCACGGGAACCTAAATCACATGTCGCGTGAGCATCCACAGGGCGAGTGTCGCGCAAAGAAGCCGCAAGTTTGCATGGTGACTAAACGTGTTCTGGCAAACAAACAAATTAGTCGCGCGACGCTGAGGTGAATTGTTGGAAAAGTGTAATAATGCAACTTAAAATGGCAGATTTGAACCTATCCGGAAACAACCACGCGGCCGAAGCAACTGTAAGCAGTTACAAGTTTGACGCTAAATGTGGACGAAACTAACGCTCTAGCTTTACGGGCTACGCTAATTTGTCCACAATACCAACAGCCATTGTTCCAAGAAAGCTTTTTTCAAAAACACTTGCCAAACGCGTATTAATTGAGGCAGCGTCTTTTTGCAAATCACCAAGTAATTCCTCTCGCACGAAATGGCTGGCGTATGATGCAACAATATAGGTATTAAAAAGTCTGCTTGATGTCGTTCGAGTCGCGTTGCATTTCTTATGATCCGGCGTGCCGCACGGCTGCCAACGAGCCTCTCGAAGTGAGCATGTGAACAATCAGAGAACGACAAGTCAGATGACGTAACTTATGCCGTTGCCATCTCTCGTCAAATGTCGTTAAGGCTCACAATTCTCAAGCGTAAACAAGCAAGTGGTTAGTCCCGCCCGCATGCGAAGCTTGCACCGCCGCCGTTCCAGCACACGAGGCCTTAATCTGTGCGCCGATGTCTCTGGCTTTGCTGCAACATCGCATCATGGCGGTCAAAGCGTTCAGACGAAGAATAGCCGCAAGGTCCACGTATGTGTCACGACTTGAGGTTGAAAGTTCGTGAAACTTTGCGGTTATACCACCGGCACAACAACGTCAGCGACAAAACTGCGGAAGGCTTTCGCGAACGAGTGCTTACTTCGAAGCTACGCTTGTGTGGCTGCCACTAACAACTGACAGCAGGATCAGAACATCGGTATACCTAGTTTGACCCGGTCGCGCAATTCAGTCTTCTGAATGAGAAACATCGGGTCGAAATGGGACGCCTGGGCAAACATCTTCAAGGACCTCGTGCTCTTCTCAGCTTTTTCGACGAGTACGAGAAGATAGGACGCGTTGCATAATAGTCAAGGAATCGCCAACATATTGCACCACTGAAAAACTATTATGGGTTGGTGTTTGAAGTTAAATAGACAAGGATGATCTGTAGCTTTGCCTGACCCTGGTTGCGAGAATCAGCACCGAGCCTCTCTTTCCAGCATACCCTGAGAAGAATGCAAAATGGGATTTATCCTTGCCAAAAAGGGTGGTTGCTTCTTTCGGGGATCAGATACATTCAGGGCGTCGGAGCAATGCATGGCAATAGAGTGGGTCTCGTGCTTTCCAGCGGAATGTCAGCCTGTACCATCAGAATTGCGCAGTTTGACCCGGAGAGTTTTTATCGCACCTCGTAATCGCAAAATCGCTGCAAGGGGCGATTGGCGCTCATGAAACACGACAACGTCAAACACCTATATTGGTTAAATGACATTAGCAACGTCATGGCGGTGTGATGTGCCAACACAGCCAGCGTGTCACTCTGACAAGGTACACGGATTTTTACTTTGCATTGGGCAACATGTTTGGCTTCGTCGTGTTATGTAGTGAGTGGCACGAAATTGAAAACCAAGATCTAGCCCGAAAACCTCTTTTATAAAAATCTTAGTAAAAAGCCTCAAAGACAGTTTCAGTAGGAATTTCACGAAGCACTCAAAACGGGACCAAGCCTGCTTCGACCCGAAAACGACAGCAGAGTCCATTTGCCATACGATGGCTGTTTTATTCATTTCTACCTTTGTTGCCTAAGGCCCCCGACAAACGTGACCCACAACCCTGTCATTTTACTTTAAATGCTGCCCGTTCTACAAAAATCTGTGTGGTTATTAGCGCACACCTGCCGTTTTTTGCCATGATGTAAGGTTTCTGTGACAAGACGAAATTTTGTGCATCCGCTTCGTCTTGCTTCTTAATTAATCCAAGCCGATTTCCGTAAGGGTGTCATTACCATTTAAAACCATTGCTTGACTGAAGAGTTACAGTGTATGTTATCCACAGATATTGCTACTTTGCCTATTGAGGTCAAGTCTAGCGAGATACCTGACGCAACACACCGCTTAAATAATTTAATTTTGTCCTGAAAAACCAATGATGTGTGACAAAATGGTGACTAGCGTGGAATGAAGACTAAAACACGAGAAATGTTCGGAAAGTAACGCGCAACCTCGGTTCCTTCCAATAACTAAGCATTGAAAGCAAATACCGCAACTTCGTGACATTTGCTTTTGACTATTCCCGCAGAATTTTGCATTTGGCTTCACCATTCTTTCCCCCAAACTCGCGGCTCGTCACTATCAATTACCTTCAGGGCAACACCACTGTTTTTTTGAGCAGCGGCGGACCGTTGGTCTTACATATTCATTGCTTTGAGCAAATATGTCCCGCCGGATTGTATTTCCGATCAGAGCTTATAACCGAAAATTTTCATTCGGGTCCGGTTCGCTTTGATCGCAGCGGCGAGCAATAACATTGCCACCAGAGCAAACAAGGCCGGTGTTTAAACAGATTTCGTCGCTTCTGCGTGGCTTGAAACGGCAAACCGCTTTTCCGAGACGTTTTGCACAAGCACCCCAGCTACACGCTTGAAGCTAAGTTCGCATGGCGACGCATAAATCAATAACTCGTTCGTACGCTTGAAGTATCTCAAATTGGCTCAGGCGCGCAAATTTTATGTGGTTTTTACTGCAGTGGGAGCGCATCAGCTTGTGTAGGTTTACCCAGTATCTCGATCTGTGAAACTGCGTTCGTTAAAAATTCTGCGATCGCCTTTTTGCCGGTTTTGAGCGAAAAAAAGCTCAACAACAACGATTTTTCTTTCAGGGAGCAATGAGAGATTACTACATGAGCCATCAAGCGGACACGTCACCAATGATGAAGACACCAGAGACGCAGATGCCTCCTCCGCCATCAGCAAGGCACACGTTTTCCTCAGACCCAAGCGCGTTCAGACGCGAAAGCGCTTCGGACATACACGACATCCTCAACTGTTCGCGAGCGAGCTGCAGCGGTGAGTTTGTTATCATCATAACGTTTCGTGCCCTTAACATGCAGCGGCGTGCCGTTCCGTGTTTTTGAAGTGGATCAACGCTCTTTATCTAAACCAGCGATTCATTGTTGTTTAGGGTTTTTGAACAACAACTGCGAAGCGAACAATTCCGTCGTCTACCAGCAGGCGAACACATACAGCGACGTGGAAACAGTCAATAACGGCTCTATGGTCAACGTCAACTTTAACGTTGTCGTGAAACATCACAACACCCACCACTTTCACAGTTCAACTCACGGGACTACGGCACACGAGATTGCTGTAGCCACTCCCAGTCATATTGTATCACCTCCAAGCAGTCCCAACATGACAAATATTCCTCCTGTTTCGAGCTTCATCAAGACATCCGAAGCGGTGTTGCACCCGTCCTCGCCATTGTCTCACTCTTCTCCCTCGTCACCGGCTTACCATCAGGACGCAGTCTACTCGCGCCAGCGCGTGCCTTCCGAGTCTGAAACTCGCATCTGCTTGGAACAGCGACGACACGCGTCTCTGCCGTCGATCGCTGCCGCCGCCCACGAAAACGAGCAGATGGTCAACTATTATCACCAGCGCACGCGCTCAGCTAGTCTCACCATGGACCACTGCTCGCTGGGATCGACCTCACCAAACCCTTCCATCTCTCCAGTTCACCTAAATCAGCAGCCTTGCTCGCCAATCAACATGATGAACAAGCAAGCTGTCTACAACGTCAAGACTGAGGCGCCAGAATGCATGCCTGCCGTGCAAACGAACTGGGAGCCTGCGGGCATCCAACACCCAGTGCAGTTCGAAAATCAACAGACAGTTGCTATGTACGATGATGCCAGAAGATGTAGCACCGACATTGCTGATGCTGCTTGCCCGCCCATGAGCGGACACCTTATTCCCAAGCAGGAGAAACCGTACCCGGAGAATCAATACGGCGCGTTGCCGTACACTGATGCTACCGGCACTTACACGCCAAGCCATCACCCCATTTTCCCTCCACATCAACTCAACTTTCCGTCCATCTTGGAAGCACCCGAATCCGACGCTCTTGCAATCCATCAACAGACCATGGTCAGTCAACACGAGATGCAGCACCAAGCACTGCACTCCCACAATCATCCAAGAAGTGAAATTTCTCACCCACATCGACACCATCCTTACATGGCTATGTCCGTTCCGCCGCCGTACGCCATTGCTGTCAATGGCACCATCCCGTACAGACCTCGCTACAGCCGTCGCAACAATCCAGAATTGGAGAAGAAGCGCGTGCACAAGTGCAACCACGCCGGTGAGTGTGCAGTGGCATGTGCTAGATGCTTAGCACTATTTTACTGCCATAAGGCTATAGTTAGCTCAGCGCAACTAGCACAGCTTAAAGCGGTTTTAGGTCTTGGGGTTCGTGACAAACGTTAGCTCTGCGCTGCAGTCAACCAAATCAACTATTTGCTGGCTCCTGGCTGTCGGAACCTTCCCTCATAATTCTTGCGTGAAGGTCACAACTCACAAGGCGCTCAGCAACCAGGGTCGCGCTGCTTTATGTTGCCAGCTGCACGCATGAACAGAGAGTAGCGCGCGCTTGATCAACTGACATTTCATACTGTGCCCAAGCATGCGGAAAGATGTGCTGGTGCCTTCTGGACGATAACAAGAGGGCCAACAATTTTTTAGTCTCGCTAGTTTGCGATACGCTCATGATTTCTGCTGTACAGTAGCCGCTTTTCTGCACGAACATGGCCATCAGTTGCTTGCGTTGTTCTGGGTATAAAATCAGGGTGTGTCGTTTATGGTCCAATCTGAACGAACACTAAGCCAGCAGCTCCGCACAGTTAGACAATTTTGCTAAGTTTTTGGTACCTGGAAAGCTAAGATACGCTTCTGTGGTCGTTCGCTCGTCCGACTTCTGACCTTTGCAAGCATTTATGACGAAAATATCGAAGCAGTTAGCGTCCGTGTTTGTTCTCACTAGAAATAGCCATCGATCTTGTCTGCAAAAAAAACGGATCGAGAAAAATGACCTGTTGAACCCGCGCCGGAATTTGACGCTAAATCTGGAAAGCGTCAGACTTTCCGCGTAGCCGACGCACTGCGAAATCGGGTCTGATTATTTTTCCTGCGCATTTGCTGCCAAGTTAGATAAATAGCTGCGCTTGCGAACAACAAGCTAACAACCTCTAATGGCGCACGTTCACGTACTGCGCAGATGAGACAGCATTCTTGCTTCCTTTAGTAAGAAAATTGCTCGACGTTTTGTACGACGACGTGCGGCACAACGCACCTGAATCCAAACTTAGATACGTGCCTTACGTTAGCTGCGACGTTAGAAAAACAGTTGGGATTCTTACAAAATCACCGATAAGAATAAATAGATGTGCGCAGTGTGCGTAGTCTGATTTATCAGAAGAAAGTTTATATAACAGTCTGCATGATAACAATCAGCGGAAAGCAAAAATTTTAATGTACGCAACTTAACCATATACTGCTGCACAATATCTCGAAACTCTGCGGAAATTCTTATATTCAGCTCTTTTGGTAATTTTCAATTCATATTCATAGAACGCAGTCAGAGGTATCAAGTATCAACGAATCACTTTTCTTCTTTACAGGATGCACGAAGGCTTACACAAAAAGCTCTCATCTGAAGGCTCATCAGCGCACTCACACAGGTAAGAGACAACCAGCCAACTGACCGCACGTCCGGTAGACGTGAACTTTAATTGCGCGTTTTTGACCGGTCGCTAGCAATTAAGCGCAAGCGTTTGGATAAAGACTACCCACAATGGCTTGTTCCTGCGAACGCTGACGTCGTGCTCTGTCAAAGACTTGGCAATGAGCTGTGGCATTTGTCGAACGTCGGCGGGTCCTTTCACAAATTTGCTGCGAAGTTAGGATCGGACTTCATTTTGAGCTCGATGACGCCTCGCACGTCGCCATCGGCGCATGGACAGGATTAAGGCCGTGATTCATTCAATCTAGTTTCAAAAATAAGCAAGTGCGCTGTCGAAAATGAACTTACTGACTTCTGAACTTTCTTAGTTGCGTGAGGTCCGACTTTTATGGACTTGTTGCCCTAGCAGCTTGCGTATGTCTTATGCGATTAATTGCTTGAGATCCGTATTGTTTTTCAAAAATCCGCGCTCGGCCGAGCAAGAAAACGATATGGGGGATCCGCGGTCGAAACGACGTCATAGCAAAACGTGCAATTTTAAAATTAAACGATCTCCTCCCAGCACGCTCGAGTGGTCAACGACAGAAGGACGGCGAAAATGGCCGCATTGTGTAACGAAAGACCATAAAAACAAGAAGCTGCTATAACGTACAAAAACAGCCAAGTGAATCCTTCGTTTCGCCTGGACGTGACTTCGTCGCAAATATTCCTACTTCTGCTTGCCGTTCATTCTTCGCGTTAACAACGAAGTTACGCGTGACCGGGGGTGTTAAATGCGCTGACGTGTTTACGAAAAATTGCGCGGGTCTGCCCAGTTCGGCGCTGGCTGCGTTTTGACGGCGACGCCGCCGCGGTCTCTTCGCTTGAAAGCGAACCAGCAGCGACGAGCATTAAGTTTCTCGGATCTGCAGCGCTCTCGGTCTAACGGCGGACGTCTTTTTGGTTTCAGGCGAGAAGCCGTACACGTGCAACTGGCAAGGGTGCGACTGGCGATTCGCCAGATCCGACGAGCTCACCCGCCACATGCGCAAGCACACAGGAGCGAAGCCATTCAAGTGCCTTGTGTGCGGCAGATGCTTCTCAAGGTCGGACCACCTCTCCTTGCACATGAAGCGGCACCAGGCGTGAGGTCGGCGTCCCGGTCCAGCGACCCGGCGCTGGGAGCGCTTTGCGATTTTTTTGCGAGACGCGTCCGGTGACCGAAATTACGGGTTTCAGCTGCTGTCTTGTTCGCAATGCAACTCCCCGGGTGTTCTTTTTACTTCGGAAAATTCACCGCCGCGAATGCGTCGCGAATCGTCGCCCGGGAGCGTTCCCCGCCCTTCTTGTCGCTTACCATGACCACCCCCCGACATCAATCGACCCAGCTACGACCGGTGCGATCTTTGAACGCACAGCGCAGGAAGAAAAAAGCAGTGACGACGTTAGCGGTCCCGAAAAGATGGCCGCAACAATCTTCTGTGGCCGGGCCAACTCGTTCTTCAAGGCAAACCAAGCGAAGTTCTTCAAGCAACATTCATCGTTGCTGACGCCCGACACAAACTTGATGTGTGGTTGGAAGTGCGTTTCGAAAAGACGCCGACATTTTTGCATCCGATTTATTTTTTACGCTTCTGGCTGTGAATATTCGCTCGTTGTGCGTGAGCCCTTAACCAACAACCCGCCAGTTGCATTCTGTGTGATTTGCGATCGCTAACCAGGACTTTCCTTTGTGTAGTGAACGGTACCGCCGTGCCTGTTGTTTTTTTACCACATTGCGGTACGCCCCCCTTTCAGTTCCTTTTGCAGTACGTGTGAAAAGTTACTTTGTTACTGTATGACCCCCGTGTCCGCTGCGTCCTCTTGTTCGGACAATCACTTTGTGAGCCCCATGCACTTAGCGACCCGTAGATTGCTTTGCGTCTTGTGCGTGCCCAATCATATTTCGAAGTCAGCGAACTTTGCAAAGCGGACTGTGTTTCGCTGCCTTGAACTGGAATAACATGAAAATGTACGTCTCCGTTCGTTTTCAGAACAAGTAAAATGCCTACCTGTCAANTGCCCTAGGCCATTCGGTCTCGGACGTTAATTACAAATATCGGAATGCTTTTAATTACAAACGACATTTTGCGCCGTTCTTTGTAGACCTGCTATTAGCTGAGTTCATGAAGAAGCGGATGGTCCGCGTTATATTATCGAAATTACGTTTCTTGTTCAAAGAGACTTTTCTGATTTTGGGCAACAGCAATTGCTTTCGATCACCAGCGGAACTTTTCTCAGTCATCCTAATGTCTTCCGCGATGTCCAACTCGTGCCAAGACATGCTTCTGTGCACGCAGCCCAGCCCCGCTTGGAAAGCCTTTGGATCTGCTGCTTGTGGTGTGTCTTCTATTTGACTCGCGATGACGCTGGTGATAGAACTAACTGCTTGTACATCAACTGCACAACCGACTACGCGGTGTTCACCGTCGTTCGATGTTTTGTTTCATTGTTGATTTGCAAATTTTTTATTATTTAAAATCGACTTTTATTTTATTTCCGCAAGCGCGTTTTTTCGTTGACAAAGAAAATCCTCGGGTTTATTCGCTTTCCGCGAAACTACCCGTACAGGATTTTACTGCTATGCCGTTCTTTTCTAGTTCCTCTTTTTCGTTTTTTGTTTTTTTATCAAGTGCGAAACGCGAGCTTGATGCAGTTGTCAACTCATCGCTCCAAATCACTAACAAACCAAACTCCCCACGCGCTCCTCTTACCGAAAGAGCGAGATACCGCACCGCGGGCCCTTGTCATCTTCTACTAACACCTTTTTTTCAGTCGCACAAGGCGAGAATTCGCCGTTAAGTTGCCAAAGAATCGTCGCCTATGTCTGTTCTCTTCAACCCGTTTTTCATCCTGTTGCAGCGAAAACGAACAAAGAGTATTTACTTTTCTTAGTTCTGCCTCCAGTGCGTTTCAAATACATTATGCTCTGTTGTTGCAAAGCGTCGTGCAAGACCGAAATGCCCGTCGATTACGTCGCCATTGCGTAATAAAGAAAAACAAGGAGAACTGAGAGACGCGTTTTATGCATCAGCTTACGTTTGTTAGCTTCTGTTTGAATGAGCTTTCAGGACTGAGGATCTGTAGTTTTACGTGAAGTCGATTTCCTGTTTTAAAAAATTTCTAATCGATTCCTTGCTTACCACCTTTGTGGAGAGTGCTTACTTGGATAGTTTACGTTCGGTGAGGGTAAGCCAAGTTGCCTGCGGTCCAAGAACAGCAGATATTAGAAAGTGAAAAATCGAAAGGCGACATTTTTTCGTTGCTGTTTCAGTTTGAAGGCATTTTCCCAGGCAAAAATGATGTCTGCAGTTTTTGCTTGCAGACTCATTCAGCTGCCGACGACGTTTATTTTAAACTAAAATCTCGTTCAGCTGACAAAATCCGAAATCGATAGAAGCAAAGTTTTTGGCGTACCTTCGACGTTTAAACAAATCAGCTGAAAATTTAGAAGCGGAAAATCTAAACTAAGTGCATGTAAGTGGCAGAAATACTTTGTGGTCATGGCAATAAAACAGTACTAAAAAAACTCAAGACCAGACTTACTGGTTACTTAATGGCGCTGCTTTTTTCACTTCCCAATTGGCTTACTACCTTACAAGGACAGAACCCGATGTCGTTTGCGACAAATATATCACTTTGACATCGTTAACCGTTTACTTTTGGAGTAGGTGTGTAGGTTAGACGTAGACGTATTGCCACTCGTTGCGTCAAAGGTGATATAACTGTATTTTTGGAGCCAAAAAGTTATTACGACAGTTTCCCGAAATAACGAATTGCCTTTATTAGATTTTAATTAACTGCGGAAGCAATGTCAGTGTACACCCCAAGGCGACAAACACACGCCCAAAAATATGTAACTTTTATGAAAAATCATTTATCGCATCAATGGTTTGAAACCATGCATTTCCAAGTTTTGTTGTCGCAAGCACATCTCGCAGATTTTTGGAAAGATAAGAAGACATCTTTTTTTTCTTCAAAATTATCGCTACCACACAGAAATTGATCTCGTCCAAAGAGCGCAGTGTACGTTGACTTTTGTCCAGTAAATTGATTAAAGTCAAGACTGCTAAATATCATATCTCTATCATGACCTGTCAGATCCAAAACTTTACGAAAATTTTTCATGAACCAGCAAAAATTTAAGTCAGTTCCTCAAAACCCAGAAAAGCTCTGCGAATTTCATAGGGATAGGCTAATTCAGAATGAACGAAAGTGATCTTCTTTTAGAAGCGGGGTTTTTGTGAGTGTAAGGTGCAAGCTGTTTGCCCGGCACAGCGCAGCGAATTACAGGATCCCCCTCACTTGCAGGCGATTGCAACCTACCACTTTTTGTCCATTGTTCAAAGCGTTGTGAGCCGTCTGCGCTTTTGGGCGTACATTTGGTCGTGCAATTTTACATATTAATCCAATTGCAATGAGACGTACTATCCACACCGGTTCAATGCTTTGTGCAGAAAACTGTACCCAAAAGAGCACTGTTTTACGACTTCCCAAAACATAAGGCAAACCAAAGCTTACATTTTGTTGAAGAATAACGTTCACCTTTTCTGCACGTGATACAATCCAGGTGAGCATCTCCTTTGAAGTTCGTAAATCAACAAGAAAACATTCCATAAGGTTAGTGTTGAACGCTTAACTGCCCGTAACATCCCACTGTTTAGTTAAACGCACATTTGAGACAAACATTTTGGGAGTCACATGACAATTCCTGATCTGAACTGTTTTCAAATGAGAACAAATCATTTGCGGCATATTTGTTCGCCGACTTTACGAGTCGTGCGGACACTTTGCGAAACCTCAGCTCAGAATCAAACAGATTGTCTGTTAAGCTCCGAGAACGTCTTTTGCACGTGTTTAAGATACGAGTTCTATTTGTTTCAAAACTGCATAAATATCATACCCCCCAAATGTTGCAAAGTCCATCGTAAAAACGGTACCAACACACTATTTGTATCTCCAAGTCATTTATTAGTTGTTGCGTATGTGGTTTCTGTTTGGTCTTTGATGCAATGAAGCTTTCAAGGGAAGCACAAACNTAGAAATGGATGTAACAACGATTTTACTTCGTGTTAAAATTTTTATGCTAACTGTGATATGCNACCACGTGCATATGATGTTTGGCAACCATTATTTGCATAAAACATTGTGGGTGATGCGTTCGAAACGATGCGGAAACATTTTCTCTTTTTCATATGCTTTCAACGTAAAGCAACCTTTACCTATAAAGTCGAAAGTGCAGTATACATACTTACAACAGCACAATTCCAAAGAAAAACATTGAAATCACTCCCAATTTTATCTTCCAATTTCACAAAGAGCCCGCCAATGTGTACCGTAGTCAGCTTACTAAATAAAAAGGAACATCAGAACTGAAAATAATATTTTCGTTTATGAAATTTCAAATCAATCTGATAGTGCCTTTGAACTTTTAGTCGTGGGATTTTTCTAATATCTCTTTTGTAATTCAGAAATATTGGTTCAAAGAAAGTTCTCATATAATTGGGTATATTTTCTTACTTCCATGATTGCGGTCCCCTGTGTTATGCAAGCGCACATAGCTTGAGTAAAAGCCTGTCTCCTAAACAGAAAATTGGTCGTTGAGTCATCGCGAAAAAAACAATTTCTTAAACACTCCCTCGTACAACGTTAATGCTGAAGCCTGGGCTGCAACAGACAAAGTTGCTGCCACGAGTGCTGCGAAATGTAGAGAGTTTAAGAAAATGAGCTCCTCAGTTCGGCGCAAGACTGAAGCTCATAGGAATACCCTCGCATTTTCTCCTGGCGGGACCTAATGGACGAGCATCACGCTTGTTTGTTTCGTTTGTCGTGCAGCGGTGAGCGATTGCGGCGTTCAGAGGCTATCTGCGTCACGTACAGGGCACCGTGAAATTTCCCAGCGCCTCGAAAACCTTTCGCCCTCCTTGTCAAAGTTTTAATCGCCGACGTTCTCAGACTTCAACCGACGGTTGCGCAACGAACGCATTTATTGTAAGGCAAACGCATGAAATACTGGCAGGTTTTTACGGAGGAAAAGTGAGTGCCACCACAATGAGCTCGAATGGATTTTTTCGAGCGGCTAGGTCGATTTACGTACGTCAGCAGCTCTAAAACATATAGGAAATCATTCACCCACAACATTAGAATTTCCTTTTGCTTGAACGGTCGTGGTGATGTGCAACCTTAATGTTGGAGTTTGTTGATTTGGTCTTAGCTTGTCTAACGGTCGTACATTTTTTCGAACAACTGTAGCACACTCTGAACACTTCACTGAAGCCTATTTTAACCCTGATTAATGTGAAAAAACAGAAAAGGTCTGATGTACTTCCACTCATAATGCAAAACGTTAGACGATGCAATGACGGCACTGGTCGTTAGTTTATGCACAATATTTATTAAAATCCCATAAAAAATGACCCAATTAAGGTGAAAACACATTTTTTCGCCACCACATCAACCAAAACGTGATTTACTCGTCAACTGCTCTTCGTTAAGATCTACCAAAGATCTTGATCTTCCAGCCGAATAAGGAGCGGATTGGCTTAATTACCAGGCTGCAAACTACCGCTTAACTATCGTTGCCTAGGCAGCCTTGACGTAAATTGGCGTAAATAGCAGTCGTCCGAACGGCGTTTCATGGAAAGCTGCGGTCGCTTGCTATCAGGAAGCTACAGGTGAGGGCGACATAGCCGTCAGTTTTGCCTTTGGTGAAAATGGTTCGGTGCGGTGTCGACGCGATGCGTCGCAGCGCGCTGGTCGTGATATAACATCCTGCTTTATCGCGTTTCTATATCTGTCTTTGCTTATGCATGCTGGAGGTGCAGGTCGGCCAACTGCCTGAGAATGGTGATAAATTTTTGATCGTTTGTTTACGTTGAAACAACGCTCCACCTTTGCCCTCTCGCTGCAAGTTCATCAGTGCTTCTACCTGGGATGGTGCAAAGCGCTGAAAATGATGTCAGTGCCTTAGCTCTGCGCCACAGTGAATGCTTACCGTATTCGGGGAGTTCGATCCTCTCCTGTGACTTGTTTCAGTTACGCGCAGATGGCATGAGATAAAGTTGTCACCTGGCGCGCAGCGTTCGGGCTGACCAACCGCAGAAGACCATGAAAAACCACTGATCTACAATTTTTGTACGTTTTGCTCCTACTGTCTTGTTTGCTTCTCGAATCGTCCCTGCACAGTGAAAAATGTTGACGAACTTTTCCGCGGTGAAATTTACCAACTACTGCTTCACCGAAGTTTCCTTTCTTTTCATCACATGCACAATGAAGCAGAAACTTTACTTGGAAAAAATAATGTACAGATTTCTTTTATTGTTTGCTGTAACTTTGTCTTGTTATAATACCACCACGACCGGTAAGCGAGTGTAAAAACATGCAGGTACTGCAAACTGCCCTGCCGGGTACATTTTTCAATGGTAAAATTCGCGCCCACGACTCTTTGTATTGTAGTTCGACCAGAGCTCGTGTCCATCGACTCGGACTTGTTTTTGTGATTGACATTTTCTGGCTTGCAGACTCCGACTGGAGTCTTTTGGAGTCTTTTGGTTCTTGTTACAGGAGCGCTGGTGCTCCTGCTCGGAGTGACGGATTTCAGCAGCAAGGTAGAACTTGTGTTCACAGAGCAGGACAGAGAATTCTCCTCGAACCGCAAGAATTTGTTGGAATTCTTCGAGCGGGAGATGTTGCTCTGTCTAAAACGCAACAAAAAGAAAGGTGAAAAATCTTGAAATCGTAAAGTAGTAAGACCTGTTAAGTCATACATGTTCTACTTTAGTTCAATACAGCGCCGTGGCAGTAAACACTGCCTTCAACTATTGCTTCGAAATATTTCAACCAAGTTTGGGCCGGATGAAGAAATGTCAGGTTAGAATTGGAAAGAATAAGTTGCGTTTCGCGTAGTTTTTCTGGGACAAGAGCTTACAAGTTTCTATAAAAACCACACCAAGAAGGGTATTACAATGTAATAGTTGAAACCACCCTTTGTGAAACAACTCTTAAGGCGGATTAAACGAAGTGAATAGTGTCGGGCAGGTTTTCTATGGCAGTCGAAACACTGACCTTTTTGACTTCATGTGATACTATATCTTGATCAAAATTGCTGCTATTATACTTAGGCCGTTAAACACTACTTAGGCTCATGTTTGTTCGTTTTGCAATATCGTTGCTTGGTACATCTGTGGCTAACTTACCCTGCTTTGCTCTGAAGTAAGTGGCCACTACAGTAAGTGGTCACAATTGCAATTTTGTCAATGGAACAACTGCAGGTGAGGTTGTTTTACATCAATGTCAGTGCGCACGGCCCGGCAAAATGAAAGCAAGTTCATCAATATTTTGCTGACTACTGTCGAACAATATGGCTGCCCAAACGAACTTGATGAACTATCACTTTTCCGCATCAAATCTCGCAGTGAGTTGTGTTAGTATCTACGTATATCGAATACCGGAAAGTTGCACACAGGTTTTCGTAAGGGCTTCTTGCTGTTCGCAATGCACTGCTTGCCGAATTAGCATTGGATTAAATTCAGGCCACGTTCAATCTAACCTCCTCAGCTGTGAGCTTTTGTGAAATTTGTAACATCTTGTGCGTTGTCATGTGTTCTTTGCTTGCAATATTTACTATTTTTGACCTTGGTCTTGTCAATAAGCTACTGGAATGGACGTGTACTAGAATCCAACAGCCACGAAGCCGGATTTGACTCATGTCTAGCTTCCCAAGTGAAAGCATCTAACCTTGGCCCAATATACTCACGAGCCACAATCTCTTACATTCTTTTTATGGCGAAACTCCTCTTTACGTGCGAAGTCCCTCCTCGTTAACCACGCATCTCAAAATAACCCATATACGCAATGAATTAGTAGGCGTGCGCGCAGAACAATGACAGTTCTTTAGAAGTTAGCTAGAAGGAAATCCTCAGCGTAACAGAAAAGATTTTAACCCTAATATTAGCGAAGTTGCATTGAAAGTAAACAGCGTGGAACGACGACTGTCTGGCGCATCGACGTTTTTCGGGGGCAGACGAAAAAAGGATCGAGTTACTTGGGGATCGACAATGGTTTCGCAGCAGTGTTCAAAAATATTTGCGGTCAAATCTTTTTTCGTTAACAGAAAAAGTTTTATAATCCAATGCATTTTTAGCGAAGGAGCCGACTGTTGTACTAAAGTTTTAATCTTTTTTGGGGTGATTGTCAAAAGCTTGCAGCTGAAAATTGTTAACAATTGGACGTGAGAAAACATTTTTGCTGGTACAGGAATTTTGCGTAACCGCAAGGCCTTTCGTCAATCGCCACTAGAAGCGTTTGACGTTTTTTGCATCCAAAAGTTTGTTATTGCACCTTTAGATCCACTTGTTATACTGCCAAAAGATAAACATTCCGGTTTGAAGACTGCTTTGGGCAGCTGGTACCAGTTAGCGTGAGAGTATAGAAGGACCATCAATTTAATCTTACGAGCCAGGATGGCATCTGGAATTTGTGCAAGGTTTATATATTTGTCTGATATGTGAAAAAATTTGCAAGAATTTTCGCTAAAGTTTAGTGAAGAGCATAAAAAGGTCATCGGTTTTGCTCGAAGCGGAATTGGACATTCTGTCCGGTTTTCTGCACTTAAAATTTTCTTATGTTGCCTTCAGCTCAGTAAGCACTGTTTTCCGGGACAAACATGTGACTGGCCTGCACATCCGACACCACCATAAGAACTGGAACTCTTACTTCCGGTCAAACCGTGAAGTACGGTCATCCTATATAAAGGTCAAAAGCGGCTTATTCTATAGTTGATGGTTATCTGCTGTCTGCGTCCAACATTTGTGTTTTGCTTCATTCAGTTTGCTTGGCTTTGATTTTGCGTAAGTGTATATTCCAGCCGAAAAGTTCACTCTGTGCTTTGTTAGACTTTCCAATCGCCTCCTATTTCGAACTCCTGCTACATGGATAAGACATTTGCGGGGCTGATTTTATGTGAAGCCGTGAATTCACGCCACTCAGGGTGATGGAAGTTTTTTCCTCTGCAACATCATTTTCTCCTACAAACAAAAGAAGACGAAAGTTTTCTGCAGAGTTTGATGAAAGAAGCAAGAGGTTAAACGCTTTTTAATTGTGGACAGTACTCTGCAGATTTGTTTACAGAAAACTTTTCCGGTCATTCACTTGAAACACTCGTGTAAAATGTACCGATGGGTATGTCACGTATCTGCACGCATAAGAGCAATTGTGAGGATCCAAATCCTTATACACCTTTTTTTATTTTACCTGTGGTATAGCGAGTATAGGCAAAGTATTAGCTTGATTCTAATCGATGTGGATGAGCAACAATTCACGCAATAACGAAAGTGATTAGATTTCGCGAAGGCTTTAAATTCCGAAAGAAATTGAAAACCTCGAAAAAATTACAAAGGCACTTTAAAAACGTACAACAAAAACAAACCTGGGTAGGTGAACCCAGCCATACAGGCATTTATGGGTTGTTTCGATTTCCACTGATGCAGTTTTGAAGATAAAGTCTCGGAAACTACTGTATGTGCTTAACCTCAGTCAAAGGAACTTGAAGTTCCTTTAAATTACAGTCGCTGAATTTTAGGTAACCCAACGGTGCTGCATGGCACAAATTGGCGTTGTCAGCCACAGACCACTGTCTGCATTTCCTTTTGCTTGCTTTTGAAATTATACTTGTGTTTGTCAACGAAATTTAGCATAAAACTGTGTACAGGAAACAAAGCAGAAATCCATGCGGTTGAATAGGACAATTTCGATTTAGTTTTCGCGATGTAACCAGTATAACGGGGTAAATTTGTTAAAGGCTTTAAATTTCAATCAAATAAAATTAGCAGAAGGCTGGATTTTTCCATGGTTTGACAATGTTCACGGCAGAGAACAAAGTGAGAACGAGTTGCATTATTAATGGAGTACGGAAAAGGTAACTCACACATCTTGCCGTTGTTCACACGGAAAACTGTCACTGATCGGCATGATTGATTCACACAGTAATAGGATGCACTCTCTGAATTGTTTGCTCCTGCCATAGCTGGTCGTTCGAACACAGGTACAGGCATATTGTTGCGTCATCATGCGTATATATTAACAGCACAAAAGGCTTCATCCAGCGGCAGAGACTCGCTACTTGGTTTGAAAGACCTTTTTTATCAAGACACACCACTGCGTTTCGAGTTTTAAGCCTTATTGTGACGCACTTGTGCCGAAGTTTGCGTTGCGCCGCAAGTGGCGTATATTGAAATCTCCTCTTTCGCGCCTTGCTCAAAAGCGCAGGGGCATTTTGAAATGCAGTACCTTAAAAAGTGGTTTAATTCGTCGCTTAACTTAAGAAATGCTGGTAGTAGAGTGGGGTACAAAGCTGTGTGGGTCAGATTATTTGTCCAGTTGTTTCACAACTGTCACACCAGTTTTGCACAAAATTTATCCACTTTTCGTTGGTGAATAAATGTGATTGATCAATAAAAGGATTTCGTCACAACCTCTCCACACTTTCGGATAAACTGACCCAAATTTCCTAAATTTATGTGGATTTTTCAACACTTAATAAAGGCGCAATAAACTCTGGCACAATTTTAACTTGAATTTTGTTCGATTTTAAGCAATTTCTTCTTCACTATTTTTCAACTGTGGAGGACGTCATGTGATTAAGGAAAGGAACTTGTGATGACTTTCTCCTTATTGTTTTAGTTGACTTTTGTTTATAACAGTCTCGCCTTCAGCACTGCTATATTTTCTAATAATGATTTGCGAAAAAAAACGGGGAACTATTCTCCCAGTCTTCCTTTGTCTACGCGTATGTTGTTTTGGGTCCGTAACAAAGGGAAGTAAAAGTGATGTGCAGCTACTGGCGGAATTCTGGCTTCGTGAATAATAAAATCACGTGTCAGAACATCTTAGTTACAACTTCTAGCCGTTAACCTTAAGAGTACTGTAGTTTTACGTTTCTATGCGAAGTGATATTTTTCATCAAATACCATTTCGCCAATTTGCCGGTAAGATAATTACCTTCAACTTCATGGTGATAACAGGTCTAGAAAAGTGGTAGTCTCATTATATGGCAATCGGGCTGGTTGATCTTTGAGCACTTCTCCTTACAGCTATCATGTCATCACTTGTTCTGTAACGCGGCACCTGGTTGTATAAGTACCATGCAAAAAGTGCCACTTTCAATGTAAAAACCACTTCAATAACATCCTTTGTGGGTTTCGCGTGTTGTAATATGAACTTTAAAGAAAGAAATTAAACACCTTACATTTAAAGTTACTTGCTTTTTTCGTTTTCGTTGGAAAACAGTGTGAGCTGCAGGAGTATAGATAAAAAGCTTATTTTTTGTGACATCATCTTTCAATCGCCAAAAGTTTGCCTCTACGTATGTAGCGCTGTATCCTGCTTTCATTGACTCAGTTGGAACTTATGCTTTGCGGCTGCAATTGTAGTTATTTCCTTTACACCTGTTTCACAATAGCTTCGGCCAGTGTTTCTCAACCTTACATGATTCGTGGTCGTGGCCCGCTTTCAGAGACACTCAACACCCATGGCCCCTTGCCCTTTTGTAGCAATCAGCATCTGAAAGAAACAAGACCATGAGCAGAGGTCTGTACTTGGCCCCCTAAAAACGCCCTGCGGTCTCCCGAGGGGGCCACAGGGCCCGGTTGAGAAACCCTGGCCTAGACCAATTCTGTGAACCCAAGAGAAATTCCTCTTTTGAGACAAACAATTATTCTGTCTTCACTCTACACTGGGATACAGGCTACTGAACAACAAAGTGTTCCAACTTGAAGGAAGCAAGAATACTGTATTTTTATAAGCTGAAATACTCCATGCCAGTGCTTCTAAGCATTTATGTTATGGCGGACCCATTTGACTGCCCCAAAAACAATCGTTTTGTCAGCGTTTCTTGGGTACTTTGAAAATATTATTTGGTGACTGTTTAGTCATAAAACGCCCGTTGATGTAGGGCAGTGATTCTCGTCGTGGGCCGCCTAAAATTTCTATTGGTCCACAGAGAGTTCCATAAATCCTTGATAAAACGTTCTTGAAAATTGTAACCTTTTCTGTACAATATATTATGTAAGACCACCTATGTGCAAAACAGTTTTGACTAGTTGTTTATGAGGTGTCAGCATAGCAAAGTGGTCCATCGGATATTTTTAAAAAATATGGTCCATGGGCCCAAAAAGGTTGACAACCACGGGTGTAGGACGTAGGTGTTAAGTAATTTATTTTAATACCAGAAATTAATTTATGTAGTTAAGCCATTACATGGTAATAAAGACAATTTATTACATAACGATAGTTGTGTCAAGTTGTCGAAGGTTTCTTCACATGCCAATGGGTAAAATGGAATCACGCAGCGGAACTTTTTTGTTAAACAAAACAACGCCGGTCTTGCATGTTTATTCAAGTGGAAGCGAGCCTATGTTTATCAGAAAGCAGGGACGTTTCCACGAATAGAATAACAAAGCGGACAGCGCTTTTCAATATATCCCCGTTCTGCACTGGAATTACTTAGTGGAGCAAAACTTACCGATAAAGCGAGAGTTGTTATCGACTGGTTCAAAGATCGAAAGTTGAACTGCACTCACGTACCAGCAACAACTTGCTCTGCTCAATCTTTGTTGGCACCTACGCAACGTTTTAGGCTTCCGTTTGAAACAGTCAAGTAGTGCTTTCCAGAACAACATATCTGGTTGGCTGTGCGCGAAGCCGCTGCATAAAGAAAAGAGCAGTGGTTGTTTGGCTACTGGTGCCAAAACAACTGCTCAACGACACAACAAATAAGATGTAGTGGTTGGAAAACTCTTTAGCAACAAACCCTTACGTATGACGTGCAGCATGCTCCATTTGACCTGAAAAGCACGTGAAAAAAATAGTTCGCAGAACGGATTTCAGTCCCCATGCTTGCGTTTTATTTTTGAGGACGCCACTCGAAAAGTTGTTTGCGCGCAATCTGTTGTAATTGCGACACTTGTGTAACTGCAATTATCCAAAATCTTTTTGTAGTGAAAAGCAACAGAATCGAGCGAATCACACGAAAAGAGTCGTGAATAGATTTCAATTGATGTGGAGGTATATTTGCTGTACTGAGCTACAAACAACGATATCTGCACAACATAGCTCAAAGCACTACATTTGCAATCTACCCTGGTTTAATACGAATGTTATATAAGAATATTGATTTGAAGACTTGGCACACAAGCCATAGTAAAATACAAACACACAGCCCATGAAAACCACAATGGCATCTGGAGTGAAGGACGACACTTTTACATTTGAAATTCAGTGATGGTCAAAATAGCTGGTTATTTGTTGAGATTGAAANAGTATAATCCACAACAAATGTTTTTGTTTTTGTTCGTACAGTGGGAAACACCGAAAAAAAGAAACCTTTGTGCAACTGATCTGATCACCACTTCAAAAACCTGAGGTCAGTGTACTTTCTCGTATAAAACAAAATCGTTGGCTCCAAGTTGAAGGGAGGCGGAAGTGCTTATCAGAAAATGAAGAATAGCATAACCTTTTCTGCTTTTCATTAGAAAATGAGGGAAATAAGNGTTTTGTTTAGCAATATGTACTTTCAGTTGATGCAGAATAACCAACACAAAGACAATATTGTTGACAACAATGAACAATCCGAAGAAGAGACTCCTGGCAATGCCTTGGGCCGAATGCGAAAGTGTGTAATTGGTCCAAATAATCAGTGTTTAGCAACAACAACGCGTTTTGCAAACAGAAACTACAAATGATGTTGTTTCGAAAGTGACCAAAACTAGGTCCTAGTTTTCGTCCCGTTTGGAATATACACAAATTAGGGGAGATTATTGATCTCACGGCTACAAGTCACATTTTTATCAAATGAATTCCTTTTAGTTTTTTCACGTCTTAATTTGAAGTAGGAGTTATTTTTATATATGTTGATTTTCTTCACTTTTTTCACAGGTCACGCTATGTGACAAAGTTAAAGATAATTTCGTTAAGGGCAACATCAGTTATTTTTGTTCAAATATGATCATCAGACACACCATGAAGTGATACCAGCTTGTCTCCCTCAGAGATAAACATTTCCTAGAATCTTCATGGCCGTCATCTGGTCACTGATAGAATATCTTTTCTATCGGAAAAGTCACCCAGCCTTTTTTGGTTTCGACTAAAGAAAATTTTGAACCTTTTGCTTTGGCTCTTAACTAACAGCTTACCGACAATAGACGCTAAGTGGGGTTCCTTAAAATCACAAGGTATGCTAAGGTTGTCCACCACAACTGTTATAAAGCTAGCTGCAGAACCCTCTTGAGGTTTAATACATTTGAGCTAAACTTTCCTGCTTACTTTTGGTTGCAGCTCTGCTTAATTCAGAACTGAAAATTAATTCTAGAGTACCTTCAAACCTATAGTGGACGCTAACGTTTTGGTATTTTTTGCAAATATCAAAATGGTGGAAATGCTTTAAAAAGTAAAATGTAGTTTGGCACACAAGGTGTTTAATCTCATTGCAGTTATAGTAAATGGCCGGGCACCAACAAGTCTGTTTAGTTTTGCAAAAAAACGCTATGTATGATATGATATTTGCCGCATTAAATCGCGTTAAAGCTAGCAAAAACACATTACTTATCGTGCGTTCTGTTGGACTGCTTATTTTTCCGTATCAATTTCAGAAAATTGATCCAAAGCGATTTTCAGACTTAACAAGCACTTGTTGCGACATGACTCACCAACATTGTTATATAACGGCAGCGGTATAGCTGTGGACATGCCTGATAACATTTGACTTCACTGCACGTTACAGTCGTTTTCCTCAGTCAAGTGCCACCAATGTTTTTCAAACTTCATAGCCAAAACATGCGCACTTCGTTATTTCAAAAGTCTTTGGCAAAGTTTTAAAGTAACGAGTTTACGTCAATCACCTTGGGGTTTAAGTCAAGATGTCGTCTCTTCTTTAAATATTGGGTTAATTCTTTTTGTTTACGCAGCATCAACTGACCAGCCTTTTTGTGAAAGCTCAACTGTGAACAAAATATTTTCAAACATCTCTTAGGGATTCCTTATCTTTCCTTCTTTGTAACTACCCTACTACTTTTACAGTTTCGTTCGAAGCAATCCGGTTGACAGTTTGGTCAGTCTTGTGAACGAAAATTACAGAAGGAAGTGCGTCCAGGAAGACAAGGTTCATCGGCTCTGACATACTTGCCTCAACGGCAAGCAGAAGGGTCGATTGGAACAGATGATTTGCCGCAATCATGATCCGAACCTGCGATGGCGTGTTGTGTTTCGCTCGGGCTATTCCCTGAGTGTGTCCATCATCGCAGGCCAGCGCTGTCCGAAGACGCTGCGCGGCTTCGAAAATATTATGACAACGTTCGTCGTCCAAGCTCTGACGGAGAGCAGGGCACAATTTAGCCTCACCAACGCCAGCAAGTCATTTGCTATCGCTATTTCCGGAAAGTGCGGACGGGGCTTGAAGCGGGTCACAGGTCAAGACCGCTTGCCGTGTTGTTTTCGGTTTTCTGCGAGCGGCCGTGTTCGCCTGTCAAAAAAAGTCCCGGCGATCGTTTCGCGATGGCTTATCGCGAGAAATCTGCTCGCGAAGCCGTCAATTAGCTAGAATTGTGTCGCACTGCTGGGAAAACGAAGCCATCGCGTTTAAGCGAAGCCGACTCAAGCGAGTTCACGCCGGAGGTTAACTTTTCAACGCGCCGAAACGGCAGTCGAAAGCCTCCGAGAGTTGTTCTTCAGCCAAGCATCAGCGAGGGTCGTCACTGATGACAGGGCTGGTTGCGGATCAAGAGATTCACGTCCTGTCGAAAATTTCTGACGGGTTTATTTTTTATTCGTTTCGTGATTACGGGATATCGAGTTTCCTTGTCAGCTCTTCCTGTTCGATAGCCGGCGTTTATTGCCATTTTCTCGTTTAAAAAAAGAAGGAAAAAGTCACGCAAGCCGGCCGGCAACAACTCTGTCAGTCCTTAAAAAATTCTTGCTTTTCCCGCGAAGACATCCGAGGTAATGGACCGAAGGCATCTGCTTTTTGACAGCAGCGAAACGTGACGGGCCCGACCCGTAAACAGAGCCTCTGCCGCGGTCCACGAACAACCGCATCTTGGGATTGCGTCTGTTGCGCGCCGCGCTCATGCATAGTTCCGCATAATAAGTCGCAGTGTGATGTTTTGAAGCAATAGCACGCTTGAAAATGATATGCCTGGTTACAAGCGTGTTCCATCTAGAAAACCTGAACGCAGGACGCCTGTTTGAATGACGCAACGCAACGTACTGCTCAGGCGGTTTGTCTGCACAAGAGAAATCTTACAGCGACTCTATCTTCTCTTATTAATTGTAATCCTCAAAGGGTTGTTTTGAAGATTTTTATTTTGATACTGTTGACCTTCAACAAACTTAACCGCAGGCAAATAACATCTCTTTGTTTGAATAAATTTAATCAACTGTCGCTGGGTACTAACGGCGCGTCAGCTTTGCTCAAGGTGAAAAGACTAACCAAGAGGAAAAAGATATAATGGTTGCGCATCGAGACTGTATTGTTCATTGTCAGAATGTCAATATTTAGAGTAAAATGAAGGCTTCATTTTCACTTTTAATGGAGAGGTGAAGGAAGAACTTGTGTCTCGCTTGTCTCCATCCTTGTTGCGAAAAGTATCTGGCAAGCAACAATCACACTTAGAAAGTCGTTCACATCAGTACAGCAAAGGTCAAGTAACTTTGGGCAACGCACGTGTTCCTTTTAAAACATGTGATTTGATTGCTGCAGGAGCGACCAAGAGGGGCATCGGAATGGCGGTGGCAGACATACCAGCAAAAATGAATAAAAAACTTTGCACAAACTATTTATATCATCCCCTTGGGCAGAACATATCTGGAAAAAGTCGTGGTGAAGAAGATATTGAATACAAAATTCGCTGGGTAGGTTGCTTTACTTTGTTGCTGATGTTCGGTCGAGTCTATTCTTATTTCAATGCGGCTGTTGACACATTTGGAAAAGGTCTGGAAATCAACAAACCCATGGATCTGCGTTTGGACTCAGAAGAAAAGGGGGAAATGTTTTAATAGACAATTTGATTGCAATGAACACCAAGAAAATGTTTTTTAAACTTTACAATTAAGTCTTACAAACTGATCTTTCGCGACAATTTCTGCATTTCATCTGCTGTTACTGCTTTGTTCCCTGCCTGCATGCGCAATCGTATAACAAAACTAAAATAAGTTTTGGATGGGTTTGGTTTTTTCCTCAGTTAATACTGTAACATTTTTCACGTTTATCCTTAGAAAACGCTATTTCAAGACCTTTCACCCAGCCTGTTCATCTTCACGAGATAGAAACTAGTCGCAAGATGTGTTCAAGCGTATCACAAACTGCATGTCGTCATCAAGTCACCACCGCTGGATTCTCCGTATCGCGAAATTGTCAAGTAAACAAATCGTCCCAGAAAACTCTCAAATATCTTACATTAGCACGAAACAGGAAGAAAGGTGGTGCGGTTCGACGGAGACCACGTTGTTTGCATACATGTGCGCGGTATTATCAACGTGAAGCGGACCTTGCATTAGATCTGCACTCTTGCCCAGTTGCACTTATTGCCGGAAATCAACCTGTACTACCGCACTGATGCAGTTGGTTCTGCGTTCAAGATTATACGACGCACTAATCCTGATTAAAGCGCTAACGCGTCCTTGTCGAAACCAAAGCTTTATGCAACAGCACCAAACATCCACTGGCTTATTTTACTGGGGCAGGACCTGAACTTGTGTGAGCAACAGGCCCGCAGCCAGGTTTTCAAATTGGGGGGAAGTACATCTTTAGGGGGGGGAAAGGTTTTTGTTTTTATTATGTGTTTGAAACAAATTTTTCTGAGCACATCAAAGATTTGGGGGGCACTTCTCCCGAATGCACCCCCGTGGCTATGAACCTGGTGAGCATGGATTGTAGACTTTGAGACAGCGAATGAAACGCACCCCTTCCAGAAAGGATGCGTTCGTAGTTGGGGGTAAAACTTGATGTGGATCAGAAGGAGTCACTTGAGATTCGCCAAACTGAAGGACGGTCTAGATTTTGACCTCAGGTTTTTATAAATCTGGATGTCGCAAGGAAAACAAACCAAGGCGTTCTGCAAAACGCTGACTGCACACGATGCGTATTGCTTGTGAAAAAAGAAAAATTTCCTCCAAGCTGAAAAAAATGCAATTCGGCGAAATTTTTTATCCCCACAACAGTGCCGTTTTCACAAACGAACCTTCGTCTGTCGCTTTTGATCGGCAAGATGAGATAAGTCGAAGCTGCACGTTTATTGATAAACGGAATAAAAGCGCCTTGAGCGTGGCACGCGCGGAGCCAGCTGAAAAGATGAAGAGACGATGGCGCGCCGAGGTCGGGGCGGAAAAATTGACAAGAATATGAAAAACATCGATTGAAAAAAACAGCGCGATTGAAAACAAAACGCGAAGGAGAAACACAGCGCATTGTCTACCGTAACTAGGGAGAAAATTACTTCGCACAGCAACGGGAAAAGCGATCTAACAAACGAGTTCACATTGAACGTCGGAAATAAGCGATTGCGACGCGGCGATGTCGCCGACAGTACGAATTATAAGATATCGAATGATAGCGTTTTGCGCTATTGGAAAAATGCGTCGCGCGCGAATGAGACGTTGACAGTGCGGCGTTTTGAACTGATCAGCTCGAAATGCAACGGAAATAGCAACAAACGTAAAAGGCGAAAGGGCGACGAGCAGGAGCGTACCGATGGGGGGCAAGGGGGCACAGAACCCCGGATGCCATCTAACCTCGGACACGCCTCTGGCGGCGAGCAAGTTGGAAATTTACAAAACACGTCGCACGAAAACTAGACCCTGTAATGAGGCTCGAATGCAGAACAACCACGACCGCATTTCAGCATCATTCAGGTGAACAGACATGCGCAGAGAAAAAAAACGCGATTAACAGACAGAGCGCCGCATTTTTCGGTTGGTAAGGAGTACGTCGCCAGCGCGTACGAACAGGCATTCGCAAATGAAGAACGGTAAAACACAGTGAATGTCTAGACATGAAAAAAACTAGGACAACTGCTGCGCGCAACCCTACAAGCAGCACTTTTGCCTACAAGCACCAGCTTCAACTTAAATTATTGCTCGCGCGTGATGGGGAGGGGCGGTACAAAAATTGCGTATGATTGCTTCGTAAAACCATTGTCGCGCCTCGTGAATTCTTAGCCCGGAAGCGATTTTATTCAGGCTTTTATGTTTAAGCAAAATTTAAACTTCGGTATTGGCGTGGTTAGCATTCGAGGTCATGACATCGGGTGTGCAGTCGTGACCGTAGAAAAGCGGCCTCATTTCTTGCGGGGCCTCATTCCGATGGGACCCCCCTTGACCAGGGGGCTTCTTCGAACGCCGTGCCTGGCGTCCTTTCGAGTCTGCTCTTCCCTGCTGCCGCCGTTTTGAGCGCGACGGTTTTCGATGGAGGAGGTTTTCGCGTTCCTCCTCTTCCGATAATGACGACATCTCCAGCTGATCGGGGCCCAGGGGGGGCGCGTGCATTAATGAGGGGTCTGGACGGAACGCGTTGGCAGGAGGCACCTGCAGGAATTTTTCTGACGGTTGCCTTCGATTGCCATAGCGACGCATGACGTCAGCGTATTGAAGGTCCAGGCTAACCGAGCTGCCCGGGACAGAACCAGAAGCTTCGCTCATGTCCGAGGCCAGCTGATGAGTCAGCAAGTACTGGTCCGGATGGAACCCGTTGCTACGAGTGACTGATGGCGTAGGTACGTTCACTTCGTACGGTTGATTCAGCAAAGATGAGTACGATTCGTTGGCTTGAGGCGATAAGTCCACGTCAAAGTCACATTCCTCGTCTTCAGCTTCCTCCGCCATAACGCGGATCTCGTACTCAGAGGGCGGGGGAGGAAGACGTTCTGACCCGGATGAAGACTTGGGACAGGAATCGCTGTCAGAAGCGGAAGGCCTCGCCGACGTGGGCGACTCCCGCTCGTCACTGGTCAACGCGGCAGGCGGGGAGGACCGTTCCAACCGATCGAGCATAACTTCGTCTTCAACGTCACAGTCATTGCTAAGGTGGCCGGCGGCATAGGGATCGTCTAAATCCTGCCGGGAGGAAGGCAGAGGGGGTGGTGGGGGGAGTGGTTCGTTGCGCAGTATGGAGGGTCGGTAGCGAGANGCGGAACTTCTTATGCTGCTGCTTCTGCTATCGGAGGCCGCGTTTTGTCCGTTCAGTTTGTGGGATATCAGCTGCTGGATGCGGATGATATCTTCTTCTCCAAGCTGCGCGCAAGGTACAGCTGATGTTGACTATTCTTGCACAAAACAAAATGCAAGCTGCTAAAGATAACAACGCTGCTGTTTAAAAAGCGTAGATCACTTGCGAAAAACAGCCGTGTTTGTAGAAGCAGCCTTTTTCGAAAATTTATGGTAATAGTGTTTGAAAAAACAGCTTTTTTCGAAAAGATATGGTGACTGTCCAACGACAAAACTCACGTTGTTTTTGTCGACCATCTGCATTAGTTGTTTCGTTCGACGTTGCTTCTCGCTGCTGCAGTAGTGTCCCGACAAGGCGTCTGACCTATGGCTGCGACGACTGCGACCGGTGGCGGCGCTGCTGACGCTGCGTCGCGATTCCGGTGAGCTGGGTATGTCGCTGTACGCCCGGCGTCCGCAAGCGACGCTGGCCACCGACTGCGGGACCACGCCGAAGTTGTTGGGCTTCCAATCGGTGACGTCCCAGTCGTAACCTGAATCACAGACTTTTTTCACAGTGGGTACAAAGGAAAGATTTCAAAAAGTTCTAAGGGAACTAAACGTTAACGAAAAGACGCAAATGCCTGCAAATGTACAATTTTGCTTTTTTTGACTGCAGCCACTTGTAGCTGCTAAAGCATGTGTGCACACACGCAACCGCGCGATCAAGCCTCCAGACTGTAGAGAAAGTTCAACGAAAATAAGGTAGAAGCGACATAGCAGGCGACCTCTGGGCACTGAAGAAATTCTGGTACTCCCTTAACCAGCCCGACCTATGCCGAAGTTGAAGCCCCTGCGGAAGTTTGGTTCGCTTTCAGATAATCCGCGCAACTCTCCGTCAGATCCAAGCCGGTCTGAGGATTTCATTCAAAAGCAACGCAAAGACGACGTGTCGATTTGTTAGGATGGATCGCCCACGTGATAGTTATAGAGACGCAAAGAAAGATATTCGTGGAGAGTAACAAATTCTACTTGCCAGCGTCAGGCGGGATGATTTTTTATTTCAATTCCAATTTGCGTCTTCGAGCAAGACAGCAAGAAACGATTCGGAAAGGTTTCAAGCGATGCATAGCATGTTGATGCAGTTGAAAAAAAATAATGCAAGGAACGCGAAAAGTGAAAAGCATGGCAGGAGTGGATCAGATCCATGCACAGTTAACGAAACTCGACCGTGAAATTCTTGAAGACCAGTGAGAGCACAAAGCCAAAAAGATGCCAAACATAACGGAGGGCAAGCCAAAAAAATACGGCGTTGCGTTTAAAAGGGGGCATGCGAACATGCTTCACCTCTGTATGGAACATTCTTCAGTTTGTCATTGTGCATCCTTGTTTCTACAAACCAGTCAGACATTCACGTAAACCGGAGCATTTAAACCACAGTAATTTCGATAGCTTTACGGAAAAACTTCAAAGCCATGTTTTATGAGCTGCGAAGTTTTCACAAACACAATATAGGTCAGTGTTACGTTCATCCACTGGAGCCCGAATACGCAGTGAACTCACGACAAAGGAACTTATTTGAAAAATCTAGCTAGAGTTTACTCAATCACTTCACGATGCATTTCTTGGAGACTTTAAACTAATTCTGACATTGTTGTTCAATCGTAGGCACGCTGACATTAATACATATCAGTCGGTTAGAGCAAGAACAGAGTTATGTCAATAGGCTGTCAAAACTAACATGCCAACACAACACCTACTTTGGTCGTTGATGGAAAGAGCGCTGGCTTTGTAGTCGGACGAAAATTTTCTTCCAGACGACGATGCCGAGTCGTTAAACTACGTCAACGGATGGTTTAGCGAGCAGCCATTGGTGAGCATCAGTGGGCGTCGTTAGTGCAGCAAAACAAGAATTCGCAACACATGGTCAGTCGCAGGTAGTGCGTAAGGTTTTTAGGTTGTTAGTAAAAAACTTTTTCCGTTAAGCATACACGAGTCGCACGGCAGTGCCACGCGCCACACACGTTACTTGCAGGGGAGGAAACGGATCACTGGTAGCGGCAAAGACGAGGTGAGTTTTGATTTCCAACAGGCAACAAAATTTCAAATGTCGATTTGGTGTCTATGACAAGCTACATTCAGCACACTTCTAATTGCAGCTGACGAGTGTTATTTTCCGCCTAACTTCAAACAAAAAAATCGATTCACTTAAACAGCACACACGTGGTCTTGCCAACATGCAAACATTGGTGGTATGCAAAACAGCATAAATTGTGCGAAATAAAATTTAACCAAATATTCTAAAATGCACCATTAACCAACCTTGGACTGGTCGTAGTCTTGCCAGGAGGGGGGCGGCTTTTCGATTGAGTCGTTGTCGACAGAAGCGGATGGCGTCACCGATGCATGTTGGTAATTTGGAAGAACCCTACATGTCAGGGGCTGGACCCTTTGACCCTGTGAACAGCGGAAATTGGGTAAAATATAAGAATATCAAGTGGCAGGTAATCAGGATTAAATCCAAACAAACATCACCATTTCGTGCGTGTGCACTTGATAATTTTTTTAAGCCGAGGCGGATAGGAGATTTGAAATGTGCGTATTTTTTAGTATTTCGACATGAAAGACTTCGGTTAAATTTAGGCAACTTACTTGATTGTCCAGGCTGCCCATTTGGTCAAAGTTTAGGGAATCGCGAGCACTTTGCTGGTAATGGCGAGGTTTCTGCGGTACTTTCGGCGGGTTGTCAGGCGAACAGCCGTCTATCAGAAGCAAACAACGAGTTAGCTTGAAAACAACTCGGAATTGAAAACGCAAAACACACGCCTCACACGCGCCGTGAGCAAACACGCGAGCCACCACACTGCGGTCTTGGTTTTCGATTTTCTCCTGAGATCCTGTGCCGAGGTTGGTGTTCCCCAAAAACGTGCCAGCGGTGCACTTACCAGGGTGGAAAGGCTGAGACGGCTGGAAAGCGTTGCTTGGTCTGCTGCCGCGGTGGTATTTGCTTTCGCGTTTTCGGCGCCGGCGTCGATAGCACAACACTGCGATGACGACGGATCCGAGGACGAGAATGAGGATGACCGTTATGGCTATGATGAGAGGGGTTGACAAACCACCAACTTGAGGATTTTGGTTGGGTGTAACGTGGGAGGACGTCGAAGAAACGCAATCCGATCCTGGGAAGACGAAATGCAAGCAGTCACGTACAAGTAAACACCACCGCCCGACGGTCGCCATTCACTTCGGGACCCGACAGAGAAGTCGGAAACGGATTCACGCTAGAGCGAAAACATCGTTTCACTGCGCATCAGCAACACTTGCCTGTTGGACAATCGCTGATGTCACACAGCTGTCCTGTCCAACCGTCCGGACAGGTGCAAACAGGTATGGCGTTGTCGGTTCCCGTGCATGTTCCACCGTTCTTACAGTGCAGTTCTTGGCAAAGTAAATTTTCTTCGCACCAGCGACCGCCGAACCCCTCTCTGCACTGACACCTGCAACGTGTAACCGGCGAGTTGAGCTGGCGGTAGTTTTGTCTGCGGCGCGTAAAGCGCAACTTGACGGTTGACAGCGCGAAATGCAACACTCACCTGATATTCTCTCCGTCGTATAAACAGACCCCCTTGTTCTTGCAGGGGAGACGACCGCACGGGTCTGGGATCTCGCAACGGTCGCCATTGAACTCCGGCGGGCATTCGCATCGGTAGGAGTTGTCGTGCAGCGGGAGGCACGAACCGCCGTTCAAGCACGGCGAGTGCGCACAAACCTCCATGCTGATCATTTCTGGCACGCATCTGTAAGAGGTTATGCAGTAGTTGAAGCACGAGAACTTTCGTGCGCTGCAGATAACAAACGCATCGACAACATTCTTTCTGCACAGTCAGAGGTTATGCGGCGTCGTCTAGTAAATAAGCTGTGCAAAAGAATAGAACAGTGGAAGAAAACAAGGCGACAAAACGTTGACAACTGATTTGCCCAACATTTATACCCATCTACGTTTTCGGACACTCAGCCAAAAGAAGCCAGCACAACCCACCTGTCAACAACTTGCACGCTGTTCTTCATCATAAGACTATCTTCATCATCGCCGGGCTTTCCCGCCATTGAAATAGGTAGTTCATTCACTTCTACGTTCTCCAGGCATCCGCGGAAACCGCTGCTTATAACTTGCACAGATCTGGGTTCCTTCTCGCGTCTGTCAGTGCCTGCCTGCCTCTTTGATCTTCGTCCGCCGGCCGGCATTCCACCCAGTGTAACCGTGATAAGGTCGAGGTGTCTGTGGCCGCTGGTGGCGCGCGCTGACGCCACGAACTTCTTGTCCAGCGTCAGCTTGAACGCGCACGAGCCAGCGCCGGTCCCGTGCAGGGGCTGGATATCGACCTCATGCCATTTGCCATCATTCACGCGCACGACGTCGCGTTCCATAATCTGCGGTCCCCCTCCGCAGTTGAATGTGTAGCGCAGGAGCCCCTTGAACGTCTCCAGCTGCGCGTAGTGGCTGGGACCGGTCGCAAAAAAGACTGTCGAGTTGGATTGGAACGTTCGCAGGCGGAAGTTGACGTGGAACGGCCTAGCGCGAGTCGCTTCGCCCAGTTGGTACTGCGCAAAACTCTCCCCTGAAAAAGCGACCACGGACGAAGGGACGAACGGGCTAGAACAGCGATAACCATCCATCTCGTCCTCGTCTAACGTGCAGGTTGTGCCTGTCGGGCATGGGTTATAGGGACCGGAACAGATGGATTCGCATTGGGGGCCTCTGCGGCCTGGTGGACAGACGCACTGCTGGCTTCGGTGAAACCCAGGCGTGGTTAAACTCAACGACGTCGCGCTGATTGGCACCGGGGGGTTTTGCTCGTTCCACGCTTCCAGAACGGGGGTCTGCACACAAGTGAAATCGCAGGCAGCGCTCTGGCACGCTACGCCTTCGACGCTCTCGACCTGCACTCCAAGCCTGCTTTCGATCAGGGAACGCCGCTGCTCGAGGTGAGATCGCAACGCTCTGGAATTGTAAAAACCGCTCTGGCTTTTGGCGGGATTGGGCGGTTTTCGGACGCTGAAAAGGAGCTCAACGCTTCGCCGACGTGAAGTGAGCGAAACGATCACCAGGTCTCGCACGCCATCAAATCCATGCGGCAGAGCTCCGTGCAACTGCTCGACGAAGAGGTTGTGATGCTTGGACAGGTAGGTCTCCGAGCTGCGAACGCGGCGAAACGTGACAGAGATGCTGTTGTCTAGAGCTTCCTGTGTCGCCCGGGTCACCTCGACCGACACGGTGGACACGCTGGACAAGCTTCCGTCGCTCACGCGCACGGCCACGCTATGGGAGCCGGGCCGGAGGCTGGTTTCGGCCTTGATGGCCCCGGTCACCGGGTGGACCACAAACCGCTCGAAGTCGTCGGGAGAGTCGAGGGAGAATCGGAGGCGGCCGGCGTCGAACTCGTCACGGTCTGTCGCGTGCAGTCTTTGCACAATCAGTCCTCCATCGAAGACATCTGCGAGTCATGTGTAAACATGTAGATATCGCTGCCACGCGCGCTCCTTATCGCCGTCGTTAGGCAGAGCGTTGTGGCGCCACGGAGGTTTTTCGGTCCCTCGGGCTGAACAAATTCGCGCGAACTGAACTTCCAACAACACGAAACAACGCCATAAAAAGTTTCAAGGTTTGCGCATGAGCAACATTAACAATTTGCAGCCAGGAAGTTTTCAACTTTCATCAAAAAATACTTCAATTCTGCCGCGTAAACACACAAATCGCGTCGCAAACAAGGAGACAAAATCAGTCGAATGCGATAAGGCGCGTGCAGATCTCTATCGTGGTTTATATCTTTGTACAGATCAAAGCAGTTATGAAATTAAATGTTTCTTCACCTCCAGAGATGCTGATCAAAGCTCGATGGGGCGTCAGTCGTGGCTTGTACTGGCTTTCTTTCATCACTACCACGTTTAAGGTCAGTGGTGGCTGGGCAGAGAGAGGAAAGGGAAGGCCCGAGTCACGCATCTCTACAGTCAACCGGTAAACGCGCTGACCAGATAACTTGTCGTCAAGCGCCCTGTCGAGTCGAAGAGGCCGCTTTGATTTAAGATTGTTGTTGGCGTCCAAATAAAACAAGCCTGAAAATAATTTTCTGTGGTCATGGTTGGCAGCATATTAGTTTGAGAAGGTAAATTAAAACGAGCTAATGTCAAGACAAAACTCATGGCGGAACAATCAAACACGCATTGCAGTCGAATTGCATCCAAAAATAATGTTTCAACGCTACATCTGTAACATCGAGGCTCTCCAATATGTAACAATTTGAACTGGTAGTGTAATTATTTTCTAAAAACAATTCGTCTTTTCCAGGACGTTGCCATAGTTTTCTACAAACACAACAATGGTCAATGGT